>ENA-ORBV01001716-ORBV01001716.1-microbial-mat-metagenome-genome-assembly--contig:-NODE-1716-length-48055-cov-6.824628_pt1 | contig 48055 bp, 30 predicted proteins | sample MGYA00237777_ERZ505514 | MGnify/ENA primary metagenome ERZ505514 (study PRJEB26160, sample SAMN06269048) | microbial mat metagenome | isolation source: Oligotrophic lake microbial mat | place... | reverse complement strand
TTCGGGCATCCTGCTGGGATATCATTGTGTCTTCACATGAATGAGAGACAGCGGCGCGTCATCACAATGGCGCCCATGCCTGCCGAAAAGTGCGCCTACGCCCTCGCGCGTTATAGCCGGTCACCCGATTCGATCGCGAAGTCGATTGAATGGGTCCGCACCCATGACGAGTCGAAATTCCTCGATAGTTTTTATTTCCAGTACGGCCATGCGTCGATCGCCGACCTGGGCCATGTGGTGATGTGCTTCGAAGGAATCTCCGAACTCGCGGCAACCGAAGCCGAAGACGAACAGCTTTGGGACGGCCAAGCGCGTTCGTCGCGCTACCAGGACTTCGGCACCACAGGCTTCATCGTGCCAAGCGAGTTCGACGACGCGCAAACCGCCTCCTATCGCGCGGGTGGCGAACGCCTGCTCACCGCCTATCGCGAGATCCACGAGAAAGCGGTTGCACATCTCTCGACGAAACTCCCCAGGCCCGATGCGATGAAGGCGGACGCCTACCAACGAAACATCGCGGCGCGAGCTTTTGACATCGCCCGCTATTGCCTCTTCTGGGGCATCCCGACAGGCGTTGGCCAAGTCACCAGCATCCGCACGCTGGAACGCCAGATCCGGCGGCTGAAAGCTTCTCCGTACCGGGAAATCCGCGAACTGGCCAGCGAAATCGCGGACGCTTGCCGCGAACCCGCCACCTGCACGCTCGATGGTTCTCCGGCAGAGGCTCCGCTCGCGCCGACGCTTGCCAAGTACGTGGACCCTGACGAGTATTTGACGAAGTCGCGTGCCGATCTCGCAGCGTGGGCCTCACAGAATCTACCGGCAAACTTCGAGCAGTCAACCGAAGACATCGATCTATTGCAGCCTACAGAAGTCGAATCGGACATCGCGGCAACACTGCTTTATCCAGTGACGTCGCTGCCTTTCCGCGCACTCTACGAGTTCGCCATCGCCAATCCCAAACTGCGCCGCGAAGCGATCGATGTGGCACTGCAATCGCGAACCAGACGCGATGAAATGCTCCGCGAGTTCCGTGGGGGCCTGTTCGCCTACGACATGATTATGGACATCGGAGCGTATCGCGATCTGCACCGCCATCGCCGCTGCCAGCAGTTCCGCCAAGAGTACGGCACACATCTTGGATACGAGACGCCGCAGGCAATTCACGATGCGGGGCTCAAGGATTTCTACTCATCGGCAATGGATGAGGCCTTCGCCTTGTCCGCTTCCCTGCCCTCGCCTGGCTCGCACTACCTGCTGCCATTCGCGACTCGCGCACGATTTCTCTTCAAGATGGATTTCGCCGAAGCCGAATACATCAGCCGCCTGCGTAGTGGCGTCAAAGGCCATTTCAGCTACCGAAAAGTGGCGTGGGAAATGAAATGCAAGATGGATAAGTTGTATCCCGAACTCGGTCGCCTCATCGAAGCAACTCCGCCGGAAGTGGAGGATCCGCTCCAACGATGACTCCGCAAATTGAAGCCAAGGTCCGCGAGATCGTTGCCGCTTCGAAAGTTCCTTTGGATGGCGCAGCGATCCGCCGTCAACTGAAGGGCGATTTCGCCGTCAAGGCCAAACAGAAGGATGCTTTTGAACAGTGGCTCCCATCGCTCGGCCTCGTCGAGTGGCCCGCCGCGAAGTATGGTCCGCGCTATTGGAACCGAACCGCGGAAGATGTGGCAGAGGACGCGGCCATGACGGCAACGGCAGTCGCTATCTTGCCGAAGAAGCTGATCGCTACGATCACCAAAGGCAAATCCGGATATCCCAAAGATCGCATTGAGGGGTTGATCGCCAGGCTCGAAGACGATGGCAAGCTGCATCGTCAGCCGTTATTGGCGGAGACGAAATACAAGCTGACCTCGAGGCTGAGCGAAGACTCGCGTGAGTTCTTGCAGAAGGCGTTGCGAGTCATCTTAAGATCGTTGAAAGCCCTTGGCGACGACGTCGCACCACCCACCGCGTCCCCCTCACCGGCAGATGACCGTATTCTCGCAACGCTCGCGGAACTCGAACCGCAGAAAGGCTTGCTCGTGACCTCGCAACGCTTGCGCCGCGCAGTTCCAGACATCGCCAAGAAAGACTTCGACGACGCCGTACTGAGGCTCTATCGCAGTGAGAAAGTTCTCTTGCATCGCCACTCGGGACCCTTCCTGCTTCCGGCCGAAGAGCGCAACGAACTTATCCAATCCGCCGAGAGCTTCTACGTTGGGGTATGTTGGAATACCGGAGAAGAGTAAAGACACGTGCTCGCCAGCATCCGAAATCCGTTCTTACAACAGGTCATCACCGACCCTTGGGATCGCGCGGACTCTGACACGCTTTCCATCAATCAAAAGCAGTTCGAGCAGTGCATTTCACTGATCGATGAAGTCCGCACCAGCGGGCGCAGCTCCAGCCTGCTCATGCACGGGGAAGCGGGTTGCGGCAAAACCCACCTCATGTCGCGGGTTCGGGCGAATCTCGATGGACGCGACGACGCACGCTTCTTCGCCGTGCGCCTCGAAACAGTGGCTTCGCGCATGTGGCGCACCGTCCGGCGCGCGATCGTGACCGATCTGCTGCGGCAAGAGCCTGGCGGCTCGCAAACTTTGTTGGCCCACGTATCGAAAGAACGCGATCTCACGGGCCTCAGCTACGGGCTTTCCACGATTCTCGAACACTATCGATCCGATCGCTATCGCCCGTGGTGCGTGGCGTGGCTCAAAGGTGAGCCCCTTCCAGAGCATCTTCTCGCCAAGCTCGATTTGGCTGTGGATGAGAACGAAGAAGTCTCGCTCGAAGATCAGGCGCATCAGGTCGTATTGGAACTCTCACGACTGATCGCCCCGGCCGTGGTGGTCTTCTGTTTCGATCAGGTGGAGGCCCTCGAAACCTTTCCCGGAGATCGCGACGGATTGCTTGCTTTTGGCAAAGCCGCAACGGCCTTGCATGCGGAGTTGCAGAACGCGCTGCTGATCTCACTGATCCAGACCAGCTTCAAGCCGCGCTTCGAGGAAGGCCACAGCTACATTCTCGACCGCCTTTCGATTCATCGGTCCGAACTGCAACAATTGACTCGCGAACAGGCCACGCAGCTCTTGCTGCAACGCATGAGTTCGGATGCCGAACTGGCGCAGTTGCGGCAACGGCATCCTGCGGAAATGCTCTGGCCAATCACGCAAAAGCAGATTGCGGAAGTCTTTCAAAGCGAACCTCGCTGCCCTGCGCGCAAGCTGATTCACGAAGCGGCGCAATTCTTCGAAGCCGCCCGTGGAACCTCCAAATCCCAGCAGCATCGAACTTTGAACGAATATCTCGATGCGGAATACGCATCGCGGCTCGAAGCCTCGTTGGGCGCGTCGGGTGGATCTCCTGGCAGCCAGGAATCCGACGGTATTTTGCTATCCGGCCTGCCCGTTCTGCTTTCCGCATCCGGACGCGGCGGCCAGCCGACGTCTGAACACAAGCTCATCGATTTTGTGATTGAAACACCCGGCGCGCCCATCGCCATTTGTCTCATCAACCAAGCCCACGGTTCGGCGTTGGCGCGGCGGCTGAAGAAGATTGCCGATAGCTGGAACGCCAAGGAATTCGCGCGGCTCCGGCTGGTTCGCGACGCGCGCCTGCCCTTCAGTAGCAATGCCAAGGTCACCAAAGAAGCCCTCCAAGCTCTGCGCGCAAAAGGCGCGAAACTCGTTCGACCTTCGGCCGAAGCGGTTGCCGCTCTCGACGCCCTGCGATCCGTCTACGCGGACGCTCAGTCCGGTCATCTTGCGCATGGCGGAGACACGGCACACGCGCGTTCCGTGTTGGCTTGGCTCAAAGGACGCACCCCGGTCGCACTGCAGGAACTCGTCAGCGACCTGATGGAATCGGCCAACGAAGAAGCGCAGTTCGCCAGTGGTTTACTCGAATACCTGCAGCGGCAATCGATTGTGAAGCTCGAAGATGCCGCCGATGCGGTAGGCGCCACAGCAACGGAAATTGCCGCCTATGCGCGGGCGAATCCTTCGCGCATCGGCTATCTTGCAGGGCCTCCACCGGTGCTCTTCGATCCGGTATCCACAAGCGCTTCCGGCACAGAGGCTGGCGTATGAAAGTCGTGATCCCTCTTGGGCTCGACACCATGCCCGATCGCCGCAGAACTTCTCTTCTGCGGCTGTTTCAAAATCTTGGCCTGCGGCTACAACGCACAGATCCGATTTCCCTGCCAGTTTCGCGTGTCCGGGCAGAGATTCTCGGCATGGCGGAAGGCTCGTGGCGCGCCGGTGTTTCGAGTTCCGTCCTTGGACAGATCTTTCATCAGAGCTTCGCCGATCTCTTCACGGCGGCTCACGAATGCCGATGGCAGCGGGTCTTGACTCCAGCCGATCTCGACGATCCTTCGATACTCGCGCGGCATGTCTATCGGAAGTTGGCGGGCCCGCGACTGGCGCGTCAACAGGCTGCCTTGCAGGAATTCACGCAAGAGCTTCTGAACTTCTGGGACGCTGTGCAGAGCATGTGCCGTTGGTTCTGCGATCTCTTAAAGGCCGCGCTCGAAACGAAGCAGATCCGCTATGACGATCTCACCGGATTCTGGGTCAACACCGATACGCTGGTACGGCCGGAACACGACTTGTATTGGGAGTTGCGCGATCCCTCATGGTCTGCACCGGTTCGTGTCGAGGGCCGCGCCGATGCCGTGATCCGCAAGCCCGGCACCAACGAATGGTGCGTCATCGAATACAAGTTGGGCGGCGCTTCGCCGGAAGCCGATCTGGCGCAAGCGTGCCTGTATCACGGTATGTTGACACAATCGAGCGAAGGCGAAGGCTCGGTCGCAATGTTGTACTTCCACCCCGACCTCCGGCAGCAGGTGTTCGAAGCGCGCGCACTCGAACCTGCCATGAAGATGCTGAAGCCGCTCATCGGCAGACTGGCTGGGGTTACCTCGGTTCCACAAAAGGCGGGAAAACCGCGAATCGAAAAGTTACACAAACCGATCTATCCGCAAGAGCCGGATCCAATCGACATCATGGCTGCCAAAGTACTGGATGTCTGCCGTGAATTTGGTGCCAACGCGCGTCTTGCGAGCCCGCCAATTGTGGGTCCGACATTCAGCCGTTTCGCGATCGAACCGGCACGCGGGGTTCCGGCAAAGAAGTTTCAGGGGCTGGCGTTGGATCTGCAGGTTCGCCTGGCCCTTGACGCGCCGCCTCTTATCGGGGTGCACGGTGGGCAGTTGGTGGTGGATGTGCAAAGACACGACCGCCAACAGGTGCGTTTTTCCGATATTCGCGAACAGATCGCGAAGTCTGAGGTGTCATCCCGAATGCCGATTGGCGTCGATCTCAATGGCGTCCTCCGTTTCGTCGATCTCGCCAATCCGCTGCATGCTCATGTGCTCGTTGCCGGAACCTCAGGCAGCGGCAAAACCGAATGGTTGCGAACGGCAATTGCGGGCATGATGATCGCAAACACCCCGGAAACATTGCGGCTAGTGCTCATCGATCCCAAGCGCGCGGCGTTTAGCGAGCTCACAGACTCTCCGTTTTTGTTCCACCCTGACGCGCTGGTCTATCCTGACGGAATCGTTTCCGTTTGCGATATCTTCGACGCGCTGATCGATGAAATGGAGGCTCGCTACCGAGCCCATCAGAAGGCATTCGTCGACGATTTGCGGCAGTTCGTCGACAAATCGGGCGAAAAGCGGGCGCGCATCGTTTGCGTGTGCGATGAGTACGCTGACCTCGTTGCCACCGACCGCAAGGTGCGTCGCGAAATCGAGATACGTATTTCGCGTCTCGGCGCTAAGGCCCGCGCGGCCGGCATCCATCTTGTGGTGGCGACGCAACGTTCCAGCCGCGACATCGTCAGCGGCGCGTTGCAGGCGAACATGACTTGCCGCGTCGCAATGAAGATGCAGAGTCAGATCGAGTCTCGCTTGCTGCTTGGGCAATCCGGCGCGGAAAACCTGCTCGGACACGGCGATCTGCTCTTTCAGGACATTCAGGAGCCGGTTCGGCTACAAGCACCCTTGCTGTCGGAAGCAGATCGAAAATCCATCTTCGGAAAATCATGACTCGTAGAACTCTCGCACTTGCCCCGCTTCTACTGACCACCGCCAAGGGCCAGCCACGCACTCCGGTGACAGGCAAAGGCGAACATACTTACGAGATGCTGCATGATTTTCTGCAGCTTCCCGATTCCCACAAATTCGGCAATGTTCACGGCATCGTGGCGGATTCCCAGGGGCGCATCATCGTTTGCCACACCGTGCATGCGTCGAGCACATCTGCCGATTCCATCCTCATCTTCGACCCTGTCGGCCGCTTCATCAAAAGCTGGGGCGGAACCGATATGCGCGGCGGCGCCCACGGACTCACCATCCGCAAAGAAGGCTCGCAAGAGTTCCTCTATCATTGCGACAACGTCAAAGGCTACGTCCGCAAAACCACTCTCGACGGCGAAACGGTGTGGGTTCTGCACGCGCCCGCGATGAGCGGCCTTTATGCGAACGCGAAAGAATACAAGCCTTCGAACCTCGCGATCGCGCCGAACGGCGACATCTACATCGCCGACGGATACGGCAAGTTCTACATCCATCAATACGACGCGCAGACGCGCCACATCCGCAGCTTCGGCGGCTCCCGCGAAATCATGAAGACCGTTGAGACGGGTCCCGGCACAACCATCTGGCCGCATGCCATCGGCATCGATACGCGAGGCAGAGAGCCACTGTTGATGGTGGGCGAGCGTGGCGCGAACTCCCGCATCCAATACTTCACGCTGGATGCCAAGCCACTGCACTTCGTCAAAGACGGAGTCCGCTGGCCGAGTACGTTCGACTTTCGTAACGGCCTGATGTTGATGCCCGATCTCAAGGCCGTGGTCACGCTTTTCGATGCGAACAACAAGCTGATCACGCATCTTGGCGACGGGATGCGGCCCGACGGCAAGACTTATGAGGGAATCCGGGCGCAGCCGGATCGCGGGGTGTTCACCCCGGGCAAGTTTATCGCGCCGCACGGTGCCTGCTTCGACGCCGATGGCAACATACTGGTGGCGGAATGGGTGGAGATTGGCCGTGTGACGAAACTACGCAGAGTAAGTGCATAGGCGTTTCGCCGCGTATCCGATCGCTGAACGCGCGCGACTTCTGAAAGGCCGACCGGGAGCCATTAGCTAGCTAACCTCTGCCGGTCGCTCCCAAAGGCGACGAAGGCCTCGTGTTGTTCAAGCTGCGCCAAAGCGTCTGTTCGGGTTGGGGGCGCTCCATTGCCACGCGGGGGTCGGTGCCGGGAGTACGGATGGGGCTGCGACGTTGGCGTCCACCTTCGGCGCGATCCAATATGTTTTGGCATTGGACCGATGTTTCAACGAAGTCTGCGCCAAGCGCATCGCGATCGACTTTCGCGTTTTGCTCGATGATCGACAAGAATTCCACGACGACAATGAGTCTTCGTGTTTTTTCGGGGATTTAGTCAGAGCTGCTCGACGCATGGCGAGAGCCATGGCTGCCAGAGTTTTCGCGCCACCGGCAAAACCTCGCTGCCGGCTGCTTTGCTGAATCGAAGGGCTGTGGCAGTTCCGAAGTATAAGCGTCAGTATCGAGCCGGCCGGCATCGATCGGGCGACTGAGCAACAGCCGCGTTTGGCAGTCAGGATCGACTGCAAGGCCGCCTCGTACACCTTTGGTCAAAGAAGATTCAGGACCGTCCGTGTGCTTTTGAGAGTTCCGAAAAGTCCTGTGTGGCGGTGGCCACAGAGCGGCCGGGCGTCGCCGAAATCTGAATAGGGAGATCGTTTGACTATGCCGAGAAGGAGCTTTTGCAAATCACCGGTTTACGGCGGTGATCCGCCAATGGCTGCCAGTTTGACCCGGTTTGACCCGACGTCATGGGGTAATCTGCCCGATGAATCTGAATGAGCCCATTGGCAATTCTGTGATTGCGGAGACATACCCAAAACTTACTCCCGTTAACCCATTGAATTGAATCACGTAGAAGCGGGCGGTGGGAATCCGTAGGCACACCTATCAGTTCCAACAAATTGCAGGTACAAAGGGTACAAAGAGGTCACTCGGCCGATCGAGCCGTCGCCTGCCGGGATTTCTGAACATCGTGAGGGAACCACGGAATGAAGGCGTTGGTGGATTGCTGGTAGCGAATGTAGTCCTCGCCCTTGGTTTTGAGGGCCTGCGCTTCCGTCGGACGGATGCCGGTGACTTTCATCAGAAAGAAGTACATGACAAAGGCGGAGGCGAGTCCCCAGTAGCCGTTCGGGGAATTTAAGGCGTAGACGCCCCAGCCGATCCAGACGATAAATTCAAAGAAGTAGTTGGGGTGGCGGGAGTAGTTCCAGAGCCCGACGCGACAGGTTTTGCTTTTGTTGGCGGGGTTGGATTTGAAGTTCCAAAGCTGCCAGTCGGCTAGGCTTTCGCCGACCCAACCGATTGACCAGAGTGCTGCTCCTGTGTATTCGAAGACGGAGAATCCGGGATTGGGATTAGTGGAGGCGAGCAGGTAGGGCAGTGAAAGGATGCCGCAAAGCAGGGCCTGGACTTCGTAGAAGAGCAGGAACTTGAGCGGGACATTAGTCTTCCACTTTTCTCGCAGGGCGACGTATCGGCCTTCTTCGGGATGTCCGAAGACGCGGGTGAAGAGGAGGTAGCCTCCCAGGCGGAGTCCCCAGAGAGTGGTCATGGCGACCAGTAACCAAGCGCGATCGGGCCAGCCTCCGCCTTTCAAAGCGTATACGAAAGCGCAGAGCGGCATACCCAGAGACCAACCGGCATCGACGATTGCAGCGTTGCGAAGAGGGAAGTGGATGAGCCACAAACAGAACATCATCGCGACACAAAGGGCGGTAGCGGTAAGAACTAGATCCATCAAGATTATGATAGATCCGGTTGCGACCTAGGCGGAAACAATTGTGAGGATGCCGTTGAGCGTTCCGCGTGCGTCTCGGATTGGCACCGAACGCACAGATTGATCGACGGGGGCTCCATCTTTGCGAATAAGGCGTATCGGGCCGTCTACCATCGAGAACGGATCTCCGGGGTGAAGCACGAGATTGGGCAGTTTTTGGCCGAGAACTTCATCGCGTGACCAGCCGAGGGCCTGTTCGGCGGCGCGGTTCCAGTAGTTGACGTTGCCGTCGAGACCAACGGCGAACATCGGGATGGGGGCGGCATCCAGAACGACGCGGGAGAGATCATCGGCGGGGGTTTGCATCACACGCATCGCGATGGGGGCAACGTGGGGATGTTGCAGCGGTTTTGCCTGATTGCTTTCGGCAAGGCGCAGAGCAAGAGCGTTGGTATTGCTTTCACGACTGAGGCCACGGAGAGCGAACAGCGAAGCGAGATAAATGCCCGTCACCAGCAAATTGACGGCATCATCCAGACCGGTACGGGAATTTTCTGGCAGCAAACCGGTGCCCTGCAAGAGGCGAAGACCCTGGAAAACGGCGGTCATCCCCACCAATCCGGTGAGGGTTCGGTTATAGAGGCCGCGTACCCTGCGCAGAAGCAGGATGCACCATACGATCACGGAAAGTGCGACTACAAGTGCGATTCCGTTCAGAGGATGAGATTGCAGGAGCTTGAAGAATTCCATCGTTGCATTACCGTTGCTTGTAGTACTATCGTCCGGTTGACCGCAATCCTTGAGACCAAAAGTACTGGTTAGCGAGTTCGGTGACGGAATTCTTTGCTCCTCGATGCCAGGCAGGGTATTCAGAACCGCACAAGTCGCTGTAGTGATTAACGCAACGGATTGTAGGCAACCATTGGTTTGTGGTGTGGATTCGGCCTCAAGTTGTCGACTGCTTGGACCGGTCTTCAACGTAGACACCATCTCCGCGATCATGGTTCGGAGGTTCGGAGGTTCGGAGAGATACCCGCGAGTCAATTGCGACTAAAGTCCAATGATTCACAAATTCGTGAAGGATTGATACTCTTGAAGGAATAATGACGCCTTTAGGAAGTAGGTGTCTCCCTGCGAGTGATTGCTCACCAAATCGCGGAATCCACCGATATTGTGTTTTTGCAGTCTCGCGATTCAGCACCGTTCCTGGATCGCGAATCGGGCAGGCGCGTCTGGCATAAAACTCCGTGCGGCTGAGGCTCCGATAGCCTGCCCCTTTTCTTGATCGTATTGTCCAAAACTGGCTTTAATAGCTTTACATTTGGATTCTGCGTGTTTCTGGAAGGATATTTTCCGAGACATGCATCGCAGTCAATGTTGACGGGCATTTGGTCACACTTCGCCGGAGTGACATGCGGGCTTGCCCTGCCTAGTTCCCGGATGTTAAATTACCGCGACTTACCTTGGATTTGCGTTTGCAAGGCGATGGGCGGCCTCTGGCTGCGCCGCGCCAGCAATCGAACCATCTTCGGGCGACCTGAATCCGGAATCTCTTCGGCACCCCAGTGTTCCAGGTACCGCGTGTACGCTTTCTCACTCATACCCTGTCTGCGCCGCACGACAGGTTGCCGATCGGGACAGAGAGTTGCCCGCCAGCGGACTTTGAGACTATGTCGCAACTATCCGCTGGACGCTGAACAGCAGGAAGCGAGGGATGTGAAACGCACCCTTGTAGTTGTTGCCTTTAAGCGTCGAAGTGAGGTTGCCGCGACGGTCGCAGTAACCGAACCATTCGAGTCCCTGGGGATCGGGATAGTGGGCAAAAGCATAGTCATCCATGCGTTCGAGCCAACGCAGCCATTTGTCATCGCCGGTCATCTTGTGGGCGAGGATGCAGGCATAGATCGCCTCGGTGTGCGGCCACCAGAGCTTCATGTCCGCTTCGAGGGTCAGCAAGGGGCGATTGTCGAGGTCTTGGAAGTAGTAGAGTCCGCCGAATTCCCGATCCCAGCCTAGGTCGAAGGCGCGCTCGACTGCGCCGAGTAGCATGTCACGGGTCTTGTTATCGGGGCGGCGTTCAAGGACATGCAGCAGGAACCAGCCGACCTCGGCGACGCTGCCGGAACAGAAGAAGCGACCCTCGGGGGTATCTTTGTCGACGAGCGCGTTTTCGCGGAGCGTACCGAGTTTGTCGTCGAAGTGATACCAGACTTGACGCAAGCACCAGTCGAGTTGTTCGTCGTATCGTGGATCATTCGTTGCTTCCGCCAGTTCCAATGCGAGCAAGGCGATCACCATGATGTCGGCGAGTTGGCTCATGGGCTTGCCGCCATAGAGAGGACGTCCGAGCGGTTCCGGATCATCCACCCACGCGCGGATCTTCCAAAACAGATCCGCACCTTCTTGCAGATACTGTTCGACACCGAAGGCGCGCGAGTATTCGACCAGGCCGAGGGCGACGAAGACAGCCGAATAGGGCTTACGCTGCTGATAGGCGGGTTTTCCATCGCGACTAAGGCTAAAGAAAACGCGCCCTTGTGCGTCGTAGGCGTGGCGGCGCAGAAACTCAATGCAGGATGCGGCGAAATCGCGCCACTCGGGGCGGGGCTCAAGGGTCCGGTGGAGGCGACTGAAGGTCCAGACGGCGCGGCCGTTGAGCCAGACGTACTTGCGGTCGTCGTAGAGGCGCCCTTCGCGGTCGAGGCAGGTGAAGTAGCCGCCGTGCTCGCGATCGAGCGAGTGTTGTTGCCAGAAGGGCAGGATTTTTTCGAGCAAGTGTGCGCGGTAGCGTTCAGCGTAGGGTAGCAACGGATCCATCTCTTTCTAAGCTAGCGCGGGCCGTGTCACGCGCGATCCAAGCGCAAGGAACAAACCGCGTAGGCTGATCCATCTCTTTCTAAGCTAGCGCGGGCCGTGTCACCGATAAGCAAAGAGTGCATCTGCACCTTTGTATGCGGATACTTCCACTGCTCTTGCCCCTTGCCGCGATCGGATTTGGGCAAGAGATCCTTACAGTCAAGGACGCGGTGCGAGAGGCGCTAACGCACCATCCGTCACTCGAATCGGCTGGTGCCCGACTGAAGGCCGCTGGCGCGAGGATCGAGGGCGCGAAGAGCGGAATGAAGCCTCGAGTTCAGTATTCCGAGGGGTTCGCACGCAGCGACAATCCGGTGTTTGTGTTTGGATCGCTGTTGACCCAGCGCCAGTTCGGGCCGGGCAACTTCGCGATCGACAAGCTGAATCGCCCGGACTTTGTGAACAACTTCCAATCGCTGGTAACCGTGGATCAGGCGATCTACGACGGGCGGCAAACGCGACTGCAAGTGCAGTCGGCTCAATTGGGCGAGTCGATGTCCAAAGAAGAGCGCCATATTGCCGAACTTGCCGTGGCGGCCAACACGGCGCGGGCCTATTGGACGTTGGTGTTGGCGGATGAAAGCCAAAAGTCCGCGGACTTGGCGATGGAATCGGCAACCGCCGATCTCAGGCGCGCGGAGGCTGTGCGTGCGGCTGGCATGTCGACGGACGCGGAGGTGCTATCGGTAAAGGTGCATGTGGCGGCCGTCCGAGAGCAGCAGATCCGCGCAGGGCAGGATCGCGAGGTTGCGCGTGCGGCTTTGAATGAATCGATGGGGCGTCCTTTAGATCAGGCTCTGCAAACCTCTTCAAAGCTGCCATTCACGGGGTTGCCTGTTGTTGAGAGCAAGTCTCTGCGTCCAGAAATTGAGATGAGCCGGTTGGGCGTGGAATTGGCCCGCACCCAGATGCGGACGGCTCGGACGGGGTGGTTGCCGCAGGTTGGCGTTCGCGGGGCCTTTGAGGCCGACCGCCAGCGGTTTGTGAATCGCGGGGGTGCGAACTGGCTGGTTGCGGCGACGCTGCGGTGGAATTTGTTCGACGGCATGCAGACGCGATCGAAGGTGAATGAAGCTTCGTTTCACGTCGAGAGCGCGGAGGCGGGCCGCAAGCAGGTGGTGGGCGCCACTGAACTGGCGATGCGGCAGGCACGGATTGCGGTGAAGTCCACGATGGAACGGATCCAGGTGGCGAACGCCGCAGTGGAGATGGCGCAAGAGAGTCTGCGGATCGTGCAGAACCGCTACGAGGGCGGGCTCACGACAGTCACCGAGTTGCTGCGGAACGAATCCGCATTGCTCGATGCGCGAACGCGGTATCTGCGGGCCCTCTATGACGCTCGCCTCGCGCGGTTGCAGTTGGAATACGCCAAGGGAACCTTGCGAGGAGACTCCGATGTTTTGGAATAAAGCGGCTGGCTTGCTGCCGGCTTTGATGTTGATTGGATGCGGCGGCGGTGAGCACAAGTCCGCTGGCGTGAGGGTGGAAAAGACCGCCGTGCGCGTTACGACATCGGCGGTGGCCAGCGAAGAATGGCCCTCGTCCGTGGAACTGACGGGCGAGATCCACGCACGGACGTCCACGGAAATTGCGGCGCGCGTCATGGGCTATGTGCGAGAGATTCGCGTGCGGGCTGGCGATACGGTGTCCGCAGGACAGGTCTTGGTGGTGGTCGATTCGCGCGATTTGGAATCCGCGGCTCGTCAGGCATCGAGCGCGGTTCTGGAAGCGCAATCGGCGATCGCTGAGCTGGATACCGCGGCGAGATCGACCAAGGCTCAGTTGGATCTGTCGCGAGCCACGCATCGACGAATGCAGGATTTGTTTGCAAAGAACTCGCTTTCCCGGCAGGAGATGGACGAAGCCGACATGCGTTTGCGGGTCGCGGAAGCGGCCGCCGATGCCGTGGTGAGCAAGCGCAAACAGCTGGACGCCAAGATCGCTCAAGCGCAGGAGGCGGTGAAACTCGCGGAGGTCAACAAGACATATGCAGAGATCCGTGCGCCGTTTGCTGGTCTGGTTACGGCTCGCAAAGCCGAGCCGGGGACGTTGGCGTCGCCTGGGATGCCGCTGTTGACTCTGGAGCAGGCGGGCGGGTATCGGGCAGAGATTTCTGTCGATGAATCGAAGCTGCGAGAAGTTCGAGTAGGCACTGCTCTGACATTGACGATCGAAGCCTTGGATCGAACGGTGGAGGCACACGTGGGCGAAGTGGTGCCTTCCGTAGATCCGGGTTCACGTGGGTTTCTGGTGAAGGCCGATGTTGCTGGCGTTGCCGGATTGCGCAGCGGGATGTTCGTTCGCGCGAAGCTGCATTCAGGCTCGCGCAAGGTGTTGACCATCGATGCGTTGGCTGTAAAGTCCGAAGGGCAGTTGCAGTCGGCCTTGGCGGTGGAGCAAGGTTCGGTGCGGGAGCGGATGATCCGCCTGGGCGACAAACGGGACGGGCGTGTCGAAGTGCTCTCGGGTTTGAAAGAGGGCGATCGCGTGGTTGCGAATCCGCCAATGGACCTGAGAGACGGAGATAAGGTAACGCAATGAGACCCGAAACTGGCATCGCGGGGCGGATGGCGTCCGCGTGGATCCAATCGAAACTGACGCCGCTGTTCATCATCACATCGCTGGCGGCAGGTGCATTCTCAGTGATGAAACTGCCTCGCGAAGAGGAACCGCAGATCATCGTGCCGATGGTGGATGTGTTCGTCGGCATGCCGGGCGTCTCAGCACATGAGGCGGAAGAGCGGCTCACAAAACCGATGGAAAAGCTGCTGTGGGAGATCCCAGGGGTTGAGTATCTTTACTCGACGTCACAGCCGGGCGGCGCGATGGTAATTGTGCGGTTCAAGGTGGGCGAAGACGAAGAACGCGCCATTGTCCGCCTGAACCAGAAGCTACAGGCGAACTTCGACATCGTCCCGGCTGGCGCGACCATGCCGATCGTGAAGCCGCGTTCGATCGACGATGTCCCGATACTGGCATTGACGCTCACCAGCACTCGATACAACGACTATGAACTGCGCCGCATCGCCGCGCAACTGGACGATGCCGTTAAGCAGGTGGAGCAAGTTTCGGTGGTCCAGATTCTGGGCGGCCAAAAACGGCAAGTGCGTGCGATCTTGGATGAGGCCAAGCTTGCGGCATATGGCGTTTCACCCGCGCAAGTGGCGACATCTTTGCAGCGTACAAACCAGAATTTGCCGGCGGGGCGTGCGACGATGCACGAACGCGAAGTGATCCTCGAAGCTGGCGGGTTCCTGCGTTCGGCGCAGGACGCGGGCAATGTGGTCGCTGCCGTTTCGAATGGCAAGCCGGTTTACTTGCGCGACATCGCGCGCATCGAAGACGGAGGCGAGGAACCCGCGCAGTATGTCCGCTACGCCGCGCGCGGCGGTGGATTCACTCCGGCTGTGACGCTAGCGATTTCGAAGCGCAAAGCAACGAACGCAATCGCGGTGGCAGAGGCCGTGTTGCATCGCGTGGACGCGTGGAAAGAGCGCGCGCTGCCTGCGGGCGTTGAGATCCACACAACGCGCCACTATGGCGAGACGGCAGCGGAGAAATCCAACGAATTGCTCTATCACATGGCGATCGCGGTGTTCTCCGTCACGCTGTTGATCGCTTTGACGCTTGGCATCCGCGAGTCGATCATCGTGTTCGCGGCGATCCCCGTAACGCTGGCCTTGACGCTGACCGTGTTTTATCTGTATGGATACACGCTGAACCGTATCACCTTGTTCGCGCTGATCTTTTCGATCGGCATTCTGGTGGATGACGCGATTGTCGTTGTTGAGAATATGGTGCGGCATTGGCGAATGAAAAAGAACCAGGGCCGCGACAAGTTCGAGATCGCGATTGAGGCTGTGGACGAGGTTGGCAATCCAACGATTCTCGCGACATTCACTGTTGTCGCGGCGATTCTGCCGATGGCGTTCGTTGGCGGATTGATGGGTCCTTATATGCGGCCGATCCCGATTGGCGCTTCCGCGGCAATGCTGTTTTCATTGGCTGTGGCGTTCATCGTGACGCCGTGGGCCGCAGTGCGCGTCCTCAAGGCCACCGGCCACGATGAGCACGCCAAAGAGGATCTCTTCACGCGCATCTATCGCTGGTTTATGCATCGAGCGCTGCATCGTCCTTTCTTGCGGACGATGTTTCTGTTGAGCGTTGTCGTGATGCTGTTGGGATCGATGGTGCTGGTCTACACGAGCTTTGTGAAAGTGAAGATGCTGCCGTTCGACAACAAGAGTGAGTTCCAGGTGATTGTCGATATGCCTGAGGGTACGACGCTCGAACAGACCGAGCGCGTCACTCGCGAATTGGCTCGCGCGGTGTTGGAACAGCCGGAGGTGATGGATGTCCAAACGTACGCAGGCACAGCATCGCCGTACAACTTCAACGGACTCGTCCGCCACTACTATCTGCGGGGCGGCGCGAATATGGCGGATATCCAGGTGAATCTCGTCGGCAAGGGTGAGCGCAAAGATCAGTCGCATGCCATTGCGAAACGCGTGCGGACGTCGCTGCTGCCGATCGCGCGGCGGTTCGGCGCAAACGTCAAAGTTGCGGAGGTGCCTCCCGGGCCTCCGGTGTTGCAGACGCTCGTTGCCGAAGTTTACGGCCCGACAGAGAAGGGACGCACGGAGGTCGCACGGCAGATCAAGCAGATCTTCGAGAAGCAGGATGGCGTGGTGGATGTCGACTGGTATGTCGAAGACGATCAGCAGAAGCAGCGGATCGTTGTCGATCGTGAGAAGGCGGCACTGCATGGAGTTTCGGTCGAAGATGTCGCGCGTACGCTTCGTATGGCTGCCGCCGGGGCATCGACAGGCTTGGTCCACATCGATTCCGAGAAAGACGATGTTCCGCTGATTGTGCGACTGGAACCGGCAGCGAGATCCGACATGGACCGGCTTTTGAATCTGAGAATGCAGACGGCAGCAGGTCGACTTGTGCCGCTGCGCGAGGTTGCGCGGGTTGAGGTTGGGATCGAGGACAAGAGCCTCTATCACAAGAACCTGATGCCGGTGACGTATGTGACCGGCGATGTGGCAGGCGCGATGGAAAGCCCGGTATATGCGATTCTGGCGCTCGGTCCGCAGATCGAGAAGATCAATATGGGCCAAGGCTATGCGATTGAGCAGTTCACGGCGAGCCTGCCTCGCGACGACAATCGATACGCGATGAAGTGGGATGGCGAATGGCACATCACCTACGAGGTGTTCCGCGATCTGGGCATTGCATTCGCGGCGGTGGTGATCTTGATTTACGTTCTGGTGGTGGGCTGGTTCCAATCGTTCGTGACCCCATTGATCATCTTGAGCGCAATTCCGTTTTCGTTAGTGGGAATCCTGCCGGCGCACGGCATGTTGAACGCCTTCTTCACCGCCACGTCGATGATCGGATTCATCGCGGGCGCAGGCATTGTGGTGCGCAATTCCATTATCCTGGTGGACTTTGTCGAGTTGCGGCTGAAGGAAGGCTATCCGCTCGATCAGGCTGTGATTGACGCGGGTGCGGTGCGGTTCAGGCCGATGGTGCTGACGGCGGCTGCGGTTGTGGTCGGTGCTTCGGTGATCCTGTTCGATCCGATCTTTCAAGGCTTGGCGATCTCTTTGATGGCGGGCGAAGTGGCGTCGTTGTTGCTTTCCCGCATGACCGTCCCTATCGTCTACTTCCTTTCGCGCAAGCATGAATTGGATAATAGTGGACATGCTCCTGTTGATGTTGTTGGTGGCACAGACCGCTCCGTTTGAATACATCCGAGAAGGCAAGGCTGAGGATGCGGTTCGCGACACGAGGCCCGGCTATGTGCTGATGGGCGGCGGAGGCGATGTGGTTCCGGCGTTTGCGTGGATGATTGAACGCGCCGGTGGCGGTGACTTCTTGATTCTGCGAGCGGCGGGAACCAATGCCTACAATCCGTTCGTCCGCAAGATCGGACCGGGGTTGAACTCAGTGGCGACGCTGATTCTGCACACTCGCGAGGCGAGTGAAGATCCGGCCGTACTGGAAAAAATCAGGAAGGCCGAGGCGATCTTCTTCGCCGGCGGCGACCAATGGAACTACGTCAGCCGCTGGAAAGGCACTGGACTGCAGCGCGCTGTACAAGATCGCATTCAAGCAGGTGTACCCGTTGGCGGCACCAGTGCGGGCTTGGCGATTCTGGGGCAGTACGTCTTTTCCGCCGAATACGACACCGTGACTTCTGAAGAGGCCCTGGGCGACCCCTATCATCGGAAGGTCACGATCACGTCGGACTTTCTGGCGGTACCGTTTCTCGACGAAGTGATCACCGATTCGCACTTCATGGCGCGGACGCGCATGGGTCGCCTCATGGCGTTTCTGGCGCGCATCGCGAAAGATCAAGGCATCCCAAAGGCCCGCGGCGTCGGCATCGATGAAGGCACCGCGGTGCTGCTGCAGCCCGACGGAACAGCGCTGATTGAGGGCAAAGGCAACGCGTACTTTCTAGAGACCACGCGCGAGTCCGACAACTGCGAAGAGGGGCAACCCTTGGCAGTTCGCGATCTCAATGTCTACAAGGTGAGCAAGGGCGGGCGCTTCGACTTCCCTTCCTGGAAAGGCACTGGTGGCGAGGCATCCACGATCTCCGCCAAGGCAGGTAAGATTTATTAACATGACTCGCAGAGAACTTCTTGCACTTGCCGGCACGGCACCCGCCTTTTTGAATTCCGCACTCGCGGCACCGAACGATCGCCTCAACGTTGGATTCATTGGCGTTGGAGGCATGGGCACGAGCCGCTTGCAAGGCTTTCTGAAGCATCCGGACGTGAATCCGGTCGCGATCTGCGACCTCGATTCCACACGCGTCGACAAGGCGGTGGAGTATGTAAAGAAAGTCCGCCCGGGTGGGCCCGTGCCCCAGACGTTTTCGGATTTCCGCAAACTCATCGCGATGAAGGAAGTGGACGCGGTGTGCATCGCGACACCGGATCACTGGCATGCGATGCCCGCGATTCAGGCCGCAAATGCCGGCAAAGATTTCTTTGTCGAGAAACCGCTGAGCTACTCGATTGGCGAAGGCCGCGCCATGGTCAAGGCCGCCCGCGCGCACAATCGAGTGACCCAGATGGGCAACCACATCCACAACGATCTTCACAACTACCGGCGCGTGGTGGAACTCGTGCGTTCGGGCCTGATTGGCAAAGTCAACCGCGTGGAGGTGTGGCGAACATCGGAAACGAAAGGCCTCGGCATCCCCGCGGACACAACGCCACCCGCCTCGCTCGACTACGAAACCTGGCTCGGGCCCGCACCCCGGCGGCCCTACAATCTCAATCGCTCGCACTTCAACTTCCGCTATTTCTGGGATTATTCGGGCGGCATGTTTATCGATTTCTGGTGCCACATCACGGATGTGGTTTACTGGGCGCTGGACCTCAAGGCACCGCTGCATGTAGCTGCAACGGGTCGCCGCGAAATTGCCGACGACAATGCCGAGACGCCGAACTATCTCGAAGTGCAGTACGAGTTCCCCGGCGTATCGATGGTTTGGAACTTGAATCCGTATGGTCCGCCGATGCTCGAAGATTGGGGAATTGGGGCGGCTTTTCAAGGCTCCGAGGGGACCATCGTCACAAACTACGGCGAGCACAAGGTCTTTCATAAGGGCAAAGAGGTGACGGAGTTCAAGCGTCCCGATCCGACGATTCTGAACTCGCCGGGGCACATCCGCGAGTTTCTTGACAGCATCAAGAGCCGCAAGCTCGCGACCTGCGATGTCGAGTACGCGCATCGGCTGAACAAAGGCGGATTGTTGGGGAACATCGCGTATCGCACCGGAAAGCGTATCCAATGGGATGACGCTCGCGAACAGATTGTGGGCGATAAGGCCGCCCAGAAATACGTGACGCGGCAGTACCGCAAGCCCTGGAAGCTTGGCTAGACCATCCCGAATCCGGGACGCGAAATTCGCAAAGCGCGACAGAGTCGGCCGTTAACACGCTGAAAAACAACGCGATGCGACTGGCCTTTTGCATGCATCTATTTGACAAGCATGTGGAAGCAAGCTTGGCGGTCTATTCGTTCGAGTCCGGGCTACGCTCTAGCTGTCGTCGGAACACTCGCGCTGGGAATCGGTGCAAACAGCGCGATTTTTTCTCTGGTTGATTCGGCGATTTTGCGCCCGCTGCCCTATCCGGAAAGCGGACAACTCGTTGCGGTCTACCAACGCAATGAGCGACTTCACGAAGAACAGAGCGGGTTCTCGCCGATCCGGATCGAAGAGATTTCCAGGCAATCGCAAACACTGCAAGGCTTTGCTGGCCACTACACAGACACGATCAGTGAGACATCGGGCCCTCTGCCGGAACGTCTCACGGTTGCCTATGTGACTGCCGGATTCTTTGACGTCTTTCGGATGATACCGACAGCGGGACGTCCTTTCAATGAAGAAGAACGAAGGCACAGACATCCTGTCGACGCGGTGATGATCAGCCATCGGTTGTGGGTGGAACGATTTCAGGCAGATCCGAGGATGGAGGGAAAGGTGTTGCGCTTGGGAAAGGCGTCCATTCCCATTGCAGGGGTTGTACCGAAGTCATTTGCTTATCCGAACCAGTCGATTGACCTGTGGCGGACGGTGAACTTCGAAGACCGCGTCTACTCCGATCCTTCGATTCGTTTCTTCACGGTGGTGGCTCGTATCGAGAGCGATACCGCGGTAGAACAGAGCCGCGGTGAAGTTTCGGCGTTGCTCGACCGTCTCGATCGGGATTATCCGAAAAAAGAAAAAGGCTGGTCGATTGAGATGTCGCGCTTGCAGACCTTTGGCGCAGAAAAGTATGCGAAGACGCTGGAACTGCTATTCGGTGCAGTCGTGCTGCTGCTAGTGCTGGCTTGCGCCAACGTTGCCGCGCTGAATCTTTCGCGGCTCGATATGCGGACCCGCGAACTGAGCTTGCGCGCGGCCTTGGGTGCGAATCGTGGGCAACTCTTGCGGGGATTGCTCGCAGAGGCTGCGGTCTTGGCTGTCGGCGGAGCTGCCGTGGGACTCGTACTCGCGCAATGGATGGTGGTCTTGTTTCGCGATTGGGCAATAGACCTGCCACGTGGCCAAAATGTTGCAATCGACGGACGGGTGGTGCTATTCACGCTACTAACGGCTGCCTTCGCGACATTGCTGTTTGCTTTGATTCCCTCCTGGCGAGCATCGAAGGCAAACGCCACAGATGGATTTCGAGGGATGTCATCGCGAGCATCCACCGCACCGGATTCGCCGATGCGACGCTACCTCGTGGCGGTGCAACTCGGCGTTGCAATGATCCTGTTGTCCGGTGCCGTACTTTTGGGCCGTACAGTTTGGGCGTTGAGCAGTTCGCCCACTGGCTTCGATGCTGCGAACGTCTCGACTTTTCGCATCACGGCCGGATGGGGCGAGTCAACACAACCGGCTACAGTTCAGGCACGATTCCAACGAACCCTCGCACGCTTGCGCACTATTCCAGGCGTAGTATCGGCTGGCATCACAGTAGCGCTGCCTCCAACAGGGCTTGCGCAGGAAACGAACTTCAAGATCGAGGCCGCAAACGCTGGTTCGATATCTCCGGCGAACTCTCGCGCGGTGTCGAGCGGTTACTTCGACACACTCCGAATTCCCATTCTGATGGGTGCTGTATGTCGCGATGAGGTGGTGCCACCAGCACCGCCGGATACACCGGCGCGCCCCGTGGAAGCGTTGGTGAATCAGGCCTTTGTGGATCGCTATCTCAACAACCGGACGGTAATCGGACAATCGATCCGCGCCGAACTAGGCAATGGTGTCTCTTATCCACTGCGAATCGACGGCGTGGTGGCAAATGTGCGAGAGGAAGGCCCTGGGATCGCGGTGAAGCCAACGGTTTATAGCTGTGGGCTACCGGGCTACTATCCGGACCCTGTGTTTCTGGTACGAGCAAAGCCGGGTGTGGAAATCACCAACAGCACGATTCGGGAGGAAATCCGACAGGTTTCTCCCACCCGGGCCGTCTATGCTTTTCAAACACTGCTGTCCCACATGGGCAGTTCGATCGGCACCCAGCGGCGAAACGCGATACTTTTCGGGGGCTTTTCGTTCATCGCGTTGTTACTCGCAGCCCTAGGACTGTTCGCCGTGATGAACCAATCCGTCAACGGTCGGCTGCGGGAGATCGGCGTACGGTTGGCGATCGGCGCCACACCGGCGCAGATCGGGAAACAGTTCGCTAGACGGGCTGCTGCAATGTTTGCTCTCGGTCTAGCGATCGGTCTTCCCGGTTCGATCGCATTGTCTAAATTCATCGAATCGATCCTGTTCGGTACTTCCCCGCTCGATCCGCTGGTATTCTTGAGCGTTCCCCTGGTGTTGTTCCTGGTTTCCGCGATTGCGGTATACCGGCCAACGCGGCGAGCCGCCTATGTTGATCCGATGGAATCTCTGCGCGCGGATTGAGCTCGGCGGCCCGCTGGAATCTGAGGATGCTTTCGTGAAGGGGAAGAGTACGCGCAAACTGTAACAGCAGAAGGACACGATTGCTGTCGAGTGAGACAAATCGGTGGGCAACCTCCAAGCCGCCCCGAGGGATGGTAATCTACCGGGCCCAAGCGCGAAACTGTGGCCAGTCCTGAGAACTGAGGAGGCCCGCCCGGCGTGTTCCATCGGCAGGAGGGAAGGTATCGCCCGAAGGAAATCCTTGCATCGGAATAATGTGACGAACCGGACGAACCTATCCAGATCAAATACAAGGCCGGTTGTTCCAGGGTGCTTCGAAATAGGACCTTAATATTATTTCCGAACGTTGATGAATTTCGCGAATTCCTCGTACTGATCGGTCGCGACGAAGTCGACGCCGGTTTGGAGGCAGGCCAGCCAGCGGGCTTGGGCGGCTTCGAGCGATCCGAAATTGTAGCTGGCGGTCAGGCCTTCCCCCTCGCCTTCAGGATGGCCGTTAAGTGTATAGAAGCGGATCCAGAGTCCGTTGGCATGTGCGTGATTGACCAGCATCTCGAGGCGTGCGCGATCTTGGGCGTTCCAGTCAAAGGCTTTGCGGGGGCCGCCCACTTCGACAACTTGCCAGGGGTTGTTCCACCAACGACGATAGTTGGTGGCTTTGCCGGGCATCTCACCGGGTTTGCTATTCACTGCACCGAAGACGCGCAGTTTATCTCCCTTGAGGACATCGTCTGAATAGATTTTTTCCTGAATATCCGCGCTCCCCGTGAGTACGAGCAGGGGCTTGATTTTGAGCTTTGAGACTTTGTTTCGCTTTTTTGCCGTGGTGAGCCACGCTTCGTATTCGCCAAGCAGTTTCCAGACTTCGCGATGATGTTCCGGCTCGTTGGTTTTGAAGTCGAGGTTGAGCACGATGAGGGGCCAGTCTTTGCGGTGCTTCTTCTCTTTGAGTTCCTTCTCGATCAGAGGGCGGATCCGCTCAAAGAAGTAGCTCCTCATCAGCGGTTCCGCGCCGGTGGTTTCGGTTTCGTGCGAAAGGACGGAGTGATCGATGTGCCACGCGAGGTCCTGCTCAATGGCCACAGGGATACCCGTGGCGAGGGCACGTTCGATGCGGTCCGCGTACTTGCCGCCGTAGGGGTAGCAGTTGTGGGCATCCAATAAAGTGCGGTGATCGGAAACGATAAGGAGTAGCGCGAGAATGACCATGCGGCATCCAAGATAGCACCGGAAGATGTCGAAGGCGTTTCGTCGCTACCCTATTGGGAAACGCAGGCTGGACACTTTTCTCGAATCTGTCACGATCAAGGGCTTTAAGAGCATCGCGTCTGTAGAAGATCTGAAGCTCGGGAAGATCAATGTCTTGATTGGTCCGAATGGGTGCGGGAAGTCTAACTTCATCGGGGCGTTTGCGTTGTTGCGCGAACTCCACGAAGGGCGTCTTCCGCATTAAGTTGCGAAGTCGGGCGGAGCGGAACGGATCCTTCATTTCGGATCGAAGACCACCAGAGTGCTTTCGTTCCAATTGAAATTCACCAATTTCGCCAGTGATTACTCGCTGGACCTTGAGCCTTCGAACAGTGACGGTCTTTTTGCAACGAAAGTGTCGGAACTGGTGAGATTGGGCGAGAGCGCGGGGCCCGGTGGTATTGACGCTGCCGACTCGGGGCACCGGGTCACTTGGCCCGTTCAGTGGCGTGAGTACCACGTCCATGACAGCGGTTCATCCTCGCCGATGCGCAAGACAGCGAGCGTGGACGACAATCGATACCTCCGTTCCGATGGGTCCAATCTTTCCGCCTTCCTCTATCTTCTGCAAGAACGCTAGCCGGAGTCCTACGGGCTCATTCGACGCACAATCCAACAGGTTGCTCCGTTCTTCGAGGATTTTCGACTGAAGCCGCTCGAACTGCGGCCAGACGACATCGAACTCGAATGGCGTCACCGGAACTCCGATCGATACTTCGACGCATCTTCGCTCTCTGACGGAACGCTTCGATTCATTGCGCTTGCAACTCTGTTTCTCCAGCCTCAAAAACTGCGAACCCCACTTATCTTGGTAGACGAGCCGGAACTTGGACTCCATCCTGCCGCGATCGAACTTCTTGGTGCCTTGATCCGGCAAATATCCCACGAGACACAAGTGATCGTGTCGACGCAGTCCTCGCTGTTGCTCGATCGGTTCGAGCCCGAAGACGCGATCATCGCGAATCGAAAAGACGGTGCCACGGTGTTCCACCGCGAGAATCCCGAACGGCTCAAGAAGTGGCTCGAAGACTACAGCCTCGGTCAGCTTTGGGAGAAGAACGAAATCGGCGGACGGCCTTCGCAAGATTGATCATGGCTCGACTCTTGGGTCGAGGGGCTACCATTCCGTGAGCGCTCGAATTCTTGGGAATTCCCGCCAGACAAGGTTGCATCAAGCCATGGCATGTCGCAAAGCGGGACATCGTTCGTCATCTCAAGGAGGATCCCGGGAGCATTGTGACGACTATTGTGGACTACTACGGGCTGCCTGCGGATTCCTGGCCGGGTAGAGCATTCCAACGAGGTGCAGAGCCAGTGGAATCGGCGGTACAACTTGAAATCGCAGGGGAATTGGGAGACAACTTCAATCCTCGCCGCTTTATCCCCTTCGTGATCATGCATGAATTTGAAGGGCTCCTATTCAGTGACTGCCCGCCTTCAGCCGTGCAATCGACCGCCCCGACCTTGAGGCCGAATTCAGCAGGATCCGCCAAGCATTCCCAACGCCCGAGGATATCGACGACTCGGAGATTACCGCGCCATCCAAACGCATCCTCAACCTTATTCCCAGCTACCGAAAACCATTCCTTGGCGTCCTCGCGGTTCTCGAAATCGGATTCCCCCGAATCCGCCAGGAATGTCCCCACTTTGCCGCCTGGATCGCCCGGCTCGAAGCGGCGGCACGCTGACCGTCAATGCTACCCTTAAGCTTCCCCATGGAATTAGAGAAAGTCTACGAACCCCAGCGATTTGAGCCGCATTGGGCACAGTGGTGGATTGATTCCAAGCTCTACCACGCACCCGTAAAAGACGGGAAATACTTCTCGCTCGCCGTACCGCCCCCCAATGTCACCGGATCGCTGCACATGGGGCACATGCTCGATCACACCCTGATCGACATGGCCGTTCGCTGGCATCGCATGCTTGGCGAAAATACCCTGTGGTTGCCCGGAACAGATCACGCCGGCATCGCCACACAGATGGTTGTGGAACGCGACCTCGCCAAAGAAGGCATCTCCCGCCACGACCTCGGACGCGAGAAATTCGTCGAAAAAGTCTGGGAATGGAAAGAAATCTACCAGAAGCGCATCGACGATCAGATGAAGCGCCTCGGCTCTTCGTGCGATTGGGATCGCGAACGCTTCACCCTCGACCCCGGTCTCTCGCGCGCGGTTCGCGAGACCTTCGTGCGCTTGTACGAGAAAGATCTCATCTATCGCGCCGAATACATGGTCAACTGGTGCCCGCGCTGCAGCACCGCGCTGTCCGACCTCGAAAGCGTCCACGAAGAGACCCAGGGCCACATGTGGCACGTGCGTTATGCCGTCAAGGACATGCCGGGCCGGTTCCTCACCGTCGCCACCACGCGTCCGGAAACGATGCTTGGCGATACCGCCGTTGCCATCAATGCGAAGGACGAACGCTATCTCGACCTGCATGGCAAAACGGTGCTGTTGCCGCTCATGGGCCGTGAGATTCCGGTCATTCTCGACGATATGGCGGATCCGGAATTCGGCACCGGTTGCGTGAAGGTCACGCCCGCGCACGATCCCAACGATTTCGAAGCCGGCAAGCGCCACAACCTGCCGTTCATCAAAGTGATCGACGAACACGCCCAGATCACCGCCGAAGGCGGCGTGTACGTGGGACTCGATCGTTACGAGGCGCGCAAGCGCGTCGTTGCCGATCTCAATGCACTCGGCGTGCTCGAAAAGGTGGAGCCCTACGCGCTCTCGGTGAGCACCTGCCAGCGTTGCAAGACTGTGGTGGAACCCCTGGTTTCGAAGCAGTGGTGGGTCAAAATCAAGCCGCTGGCCGAGCCTGCCATCCGCGCGGTGGAAACCAAGCAGATCGAACTGATCCCCGTGCAGTGGGAAAGCACTTACTTCCAGTGGATGCGCAACATCCGCGACTGGTGCATCTCGCGGCAGTTGTGGTGGGGCCATCGGATCCCCGCGTGGCATTGCGGCGATTGTTCGCAAATCACCGTCTCGCGCGAAGACGCCGTGAAATGTGCACATTGTGGATCCGCAAACATCGCCCAGGATCCCGATGTTTTGGATACGTGGTTCAGTTCCGGATTGTGGCCGTTCTCGACTTTGGGCTGGCCCGACAGCACCGCCGAACTCAAGACCTTTTATCCCACCACGCTGCTGGTGACTGGCTTCGACATCCTGTTCTTCTGGGTGGCGCGCATGATCATGTTTGGCATCGAGTTAACGGGCGAGGTTCCATTCAAACAGGTGCACTTGCATGGCCTGGTCCGCGATGGCGATCGTCAGAAGATGTCCAAAACCAAGGGCAATGTGGTGGATCCGCTCAGTGTCAACGAGAAGTACGGCACCGATGCGATGCGCCTGTCGCTGGTGTTGGGAGCGGCTGCGGGCAACGATATCGCTTTCACAGAAGAGCGCGTTGAAACCTCGCGTGCGTTCGCGAACAAACTATGGAATGCAGCGCGGTTCATCTTTATGAACATGGAACGATCGGGCGTGGAACCGCAAATTCCTTCGGAAAATGCCGCGCCACAGCTTGAAGATCGCTGGATCCAGAGCCGTCTCAACGTGGCCGCAGAGACGATGAATCGCCACCTCGGTGCGCATCGCTATCACGAAGCCGCCCAGACCATCTGGCACTTCTTCTGGGACGAGTTCTGCGACTGGTATCTGGAAATCAAGAAGCTGCGATTTGTCGAAGGCAGTGGCCTGAACGACGATTGGCGTTCACTGCTGACCACCTTCGAACAGGCCCTGCGCCTGTTGCATCCCGTGATGCCGTTCATCACCGAAGAACTCAGCCACCGGTTGGATCCTTCGGGATCGATTTCACTGAAGCCGTATCCGAAGGGCGGCCCAGCCAACGCAGAAGCCGAAAAGCACATGGCCGTACTGCAGGAAATCATTGTTGCCGCTCGAAACATCCGTGCCGAACGCAAACTCGATCGCAAACTGCTTCTCAAGGCGACACTCTCGTGCGAATCTGACAGAATGGTGTTGGCGAAGCTCGCGGGCATCGAACTTGTCGACGCCGTCAAGGGCGGTGTGAAGCGCGCCACTCCCGATTTCGATCTGGTTGTCGAGGTTCCTGAGGAATCCGCGGAACAGGTCGCGGCCCAGCGCGCGAAGTTGACCAAAGAGATCGAGCAAATGGAAAAAGTGATTGCCAATTCCGAGCGCCAGCTTTCGAATGAAGACTTCATGGGCAAGGCTCCTGAAAAGGTCGTGGTCGGCATCCGCGAGAAGCTCGCCGGATATCGTTCGCAACTCGAAAAGAGCCAGGACGCGCTCAAGGCTTTATGAAGTACGCCAACCTCGATGCCTTGCGAGAAACCATAGGCAAAGAAGCCGGCCTGAGCGACTGGCTGACGGTCTCGCAAGAGATGATCAACCAGTTCGCGGACGCCACCGGTGACCATCAGTGGATCCATCTGGACCGCGAACGCGCCAATGCGGAGTCACCGTTCGGAACCACCATCGCGCATGGATTCCTGACAATGTCTTTGTTGGTAAAACTCGTTAGCGAAGCTGTGGAAGTCGAAGAGCAGCCGCGCCTATCGGTGAACTATGGCTTCAACCGGCTGCGCTTCGTCTCGCCTGTGCCTTCGGACTCGCGAATCCGGGCGCGCGTGGTCACCCAATCCATCAAAGAAGTGGATGGCGGCGCGGGCGTGGAGATCTGCTGGGGCATCACGGTGGAACTCGAAGGGCGCGAGAAACCCGCGCTCGTGGCCGAGTGGCTAGGTCGCCGGTATCGCTAAGTCGTTCACAACATTCATTTATAGTGCTTCTAGTACTCACCTAGATTTGGTGCGGTACTATGGGGCAAGTCTCCTGTTACCAAGGTAATAGGGTGATTTTGGATGTCTGCACTCGGTAATCCTTTGGCAGCGACGGGCCGATAATGTGAATGTATGTTTGAAAGACGCATTGAAATGAGGATGCTCTGCGCGGATCTTGTCGATCTTCAGTGGAAAGACAAGAGCGGGCGGACACGGCGGGCGATCGCCAACCTGGAAGACATCTCCGTATCGGGAGCCTGCCTTCAGGTTGAGAGGCCCATCCCCCTGGGCACCTTGGTAAAGGTCACGTACCCGAAGGGTGAGTTGATCTGCCGCATCAAGTATTGTGTATTCCGCGAGATCGGCTACTTCCTCGGCGTTGAGTTCGAAGACGGCCAGAAGTGGACCGAGCGAGAGTTCAAGCCACAACATATGCTCGATCCGCGAAAGCTGGTTCCCAAGGCACCGTCTTCACGAAAGTCCCCGCAATCTTCGATTGTCCCCCACTAAGATCAGTCCTACTCAAAGCTTTTTGAAAAGCCGCGATGCAGTTGATTGAGGAGAACAATCGAAACCGTTCCTGCTGTACCTACCGCACGCTACGGTTCACTTACCGGTAGCTGCTCCTAAGTAACAGCCCGGAAAACGGAGCGCGCGGGCGTCGGGCTTGCTTATCGTGAGGGTAAAAAGCGATCGCCAAGTATCGCGCCATCGCCAACGGAAGATACTATCCCACCTACGCCGCGATGGTGGAAAGTCTCGACCAAAGCGTTGGCGAAGTACTCGCGGCGATTGACCGCGCGGGTATCGCCGACAACACCATGGTCATGTTCTTTTCCGACAGTGGCGGCTTGCGCTACGAAGGCCAATCGGAGCACTCATCACCGACAACTCGCCACTCCGCACAGGCAAAGGACATCTCTACGAAGGCGGGATCGGCGAACCACTGGTTGTCAGATACCCGGGAACATCCAGCCCGGCACGGTGATCGATACACCAGTCTCAAGCGTGGACTTCTACCCGACCTTCTGCGATGCCGCAGGCGTGAAGCCAGGCGACGTCGACGGCGTCAGCCTGCTGCCACTCCTCAAGGGCGGCAAGCTCAAACCTCGACCGCTCTTCTGGCACTATCCGCACTCTCGAATCAAGGTGACGAACCCGGCACTTCGGCACTCGCGAGAAACGACCCACCTATGCTCGCCAAAAGTGATCCACCAGACCACCGCTCGGCAGCGCGTTTCATGCTGCCACGCCACGCGGCATGCGCCGCGGGATGATGATGCCACACAAGGCCGCAACGGAAACAGAAGACTTACGCGCCTGCGGCGCAGATGATGTCGCCAGCCCCCGCCGCGCCACGTGGCAGAGCCTGTTTTCGGTGTGGTCAACTCTCAATGAGCACAGGTGGTCAACTTCTCGTGACCGCCGAGGCCGCAGCGTGATTCGTGAAGGCAAATGGAAACTGATCGAGTTCCATGCCGATGGCCGACGTGAGTTGTTCGACCGCGCGGCCGATCCTTCGGAAACTCGCAACCGGATTCAGCGCGAACCAGTCATCGCGCGCAAGCCCGCCGCGAAACTCGATGCCTGGCGGAAGCAATCGAACGCAATTCCGCCACAAAGCAATCCCAACGCGGATCCCGCCTGGCCGGGCTGGAACCTCACTGGCGCAGAGAAACCCACGTCGCCTGTTTAAAAACTTCTTTGACTCCGTGATCGAAAGATCCTCGATCTTGCGCCCGTTGGGATGAAGGATCAAAAACACAAAAACATGCCAAGAATTTACGGGATTTCGGGATTGAAGTTCTACAACGTGAGTTGGGCCGTCGGTGAAGGAATGCCCAACAACCCGGAAGATGTCATGCTCGTGCAGTGGATGCTCAAGCGCCACTTCATGCGCAGCGATAGGCGCGCGATGCTGGGAAACAACGTCTGGGGAATCAACGTGATCAACGGTGTCCGCGGATCGGAACTCATTGAGGTCATCAAGATCTACCAATACGACACCGCGCTCAATGTACGCGGATCCAAAATGAAACTGGATGGCAAGATCTACCCGATTCAAAGTTGCCCGGGGGTCAATCATTCCCCAATGGCACTGATCAACTTCAGCGTCGCCTCGAACTTCAAAACATTCTACGACAATCCGGCGACGGATCCGCTGATCGTAATGGAAACCAAGGCAATGGTGGAACGCTGTTTTGGACAGCAGAAGATGCTGGCGGCCTAAAGGGGGCTACCTTCCCGAAGTAGACGCGCGGTCGGCCCGAGGCACTGCTCGCAACTGAGCATCCTCAAGTAGTTTGGTCTCGTGCCAGGTGAAGATCATACGATGCACGACCGTCAGATTCGAGAGCACAGCCAACAACCATAGAGCAGGAGCCATACGATCGGTCAACGCACCCAGAATCAGCAGCACCACTCGTTCGGGACGTTCCATAAAGCCAACCTTGCACGACGGAATCTCCGTCTCCGACCTCGCCCGCGTGTAGCTCACCATCACCGTACCGATCATCACAATCGCCGTAAGCACAACATAGAGTTGACGGTTGATGTTGCCATACCAGACCAGCAGACCCACCAGCAGCGCGAGGTCGGAATAGCGATCGAGCACAGAATCGAAGAAGCCACCGAACCGGGTCACCTGATTGGTTGCGCGCGCCACCCGCCCGTCCACCATATCGAACAAACCAGCTCCGATCGTAATCAGCCCGGCGGTGAAAAACTCGCCTCGGGCCATGTACCACGCACCGACGATATTGATGACCAAACCCAGAAAGGTTAGGACGTTCGGGTGAATCCTCGACAGCGCAAGACCCCGCACGATCAACAGAATGATCGCGTTGCCACCTTGGCCAATTGTGCTGGAAAAGGTCATGCCCGAAAAGACTCCCAAACGCTACCGATCGGCTACCACGTCGTGAATGGTCGTGAGTTGCAGAATTTCCATCTCACGTTCGCCACCCGGGATTTGAATCTTTACAGTATCGCCAACTTGCTTGTTTAGCAAGCCCTTGCCAATTGGCGAGGAGGTTGAGATCAGGCCCTTGGTAACGTCCGCGTCCTCGCTGGTGACCAGCTTGAACTCGATCTCCGCGTCCTTCGAACTATCGAAGACTGTCAGCTTTGATCCCAATCCCACGCGATCGCGAGGAATCTTGGACATGTCAATCATCGACACTTCGCGCAACCTTCCGCGAAGCTGTCCAAGCCGGGCGTTTACAAACCCCTGCCGTTCTTTCGCCGCATGATACTCAGCGTTCTCGCTCAAATCTCCGAGTTCACGAGCCCTCAGAATTTCCTTGGGCAACTCGTGATGGAACTCGTGTTCGAGTTTGGTGATTTCGTCCTGAAGTTTTTTCTTGAGCTCTTCCATGGAACTACTGTGTGGGGTGGAACCGGATGTCACTTCTTATTGTAACGGGTGTGGCATGTTTCCGCGCCACACCCGTTTCGCGAGCCTTACTGGCAGGTCAACGTGCCAGCGCGGAAGTCGTCGAACGAGGTCCCCGCGCCACCCACCACCCACAGCCCGCCGAAGCCCGTCGCATTCAGATACGGCCATCCGGTCGCGGTCGTCGATCCAAGCAACCCGCCATTGCGATAGATTTCCACCGTGCCGTTCGCTCGCACCCTGCCGCCCAAAACATCGCCCGCCGCCAGTTGGACGTTGATGTTGTTGTGCTGCGTCCAATTGCCATTGGCGGAACTCCAAACCTGCAACTGGCCAGAGCCCGGGATGTAGGAAACCAGCAGCGTCCCCGCATACCAATCCGCACCCACCGATTTCAGCACCAAGTCGATTTCCGAAGCGCTGGTGTTGATGTTGGTCAACTTGACCGACGCCTCAATCGCAGGCCCTGCCACTTGGTTCCAGACAATGTATTGATCTCCCGAACCCGCCACGACTTGGTTGCTCGCAATCGTGTAACCGGAGATTGCGCCAGTCCAACTTCCGCCAATCGATCCGTTGGCGCGATTGAAGGTATCGGTGATCGCCGTAATGGATGGGAAAGCGCATCCGCCCGGCGCATTCACCGTGATGCTCACCGCTGCCGATGTCGTCACCGCTCCCGCATTGTCCGTTGCACGTGCCGTCAGCGAGTAGGTCCCCGCCGCGACGCTCGTCCAAGCGAATGAGTAAGGCGCAGTCAGATCTTCGCCTAACTTCACAGCCCCGTTGAAGAATTCAACCTTGGCGACGGATCCATCCGAATCCGCCGCCGTCGCAGTGATCGTCACCGCTGCCGGAGCCGTAAACGTCGCGCCGGATAGAGGCGCAGTCACACTCACCGTCGGAGCCTGATTCGCCCCACCGGCGCAGGTCAGACTACCCGCGCCGAAATCGTCGAACGCCGTTCCCGCACCACCGACTATCCACACACCAGCCATACCCGAAGAGTTCTGGCGAACCCATCCGGATACGCTCGCCGTGCCGACAACGGAACCATTACGGTAAACCTCCACCGCGCCAGTGGCCCCACGAACACGAGCGCCCAGGACATCTCCATTCGCCAGCGCAACACTGTGCGTCGAACGCTGCAACCAATCGGATGCGGCGTCATAGGTCCAAACCTGTATTTGTTGCAACGCGGGAACGTAGGAAATCACCAGCGCGCCGCCATCCCAATTGCTGGTCGCAGACTTCAGCACCAGATCGATCTCCGACGACGAACCGTTGATATTGGTGAGCTTGACATACGCTTCCTGATCGGCCCCCAACAGCGTGCTCGAGACGATAAACGCATCGGAACCCGCCGACGCCACCTGATTGGTATTGATCGCGTAGCCGCCAACGTTACCGATCCAGGATCCGCCCAACGCACCATTCGCGCGATTGAAGTTGTCGGTAATCGCCACCGACGGAAAGGCGCAGTTGCCGCCACCACCCGCGTTCACCGCTATGTTCACAACGGCAGAAGTCGCCGTCGCGTTCGAAGTCCCAAACGCGCGCGCCGTCAAACTGTGCGCGCCAACAGTGGCTGAGGCCCACACAAACTCATACGGAGGCGCGGTATCGCTATTGAGCAATGTCGCGCCGTCATAAAACTCGACCCGCGAGATCGCGCCGCCGGCCTGCGAAGCCGTTGCCGTTATTGTGATCGAAGTCGGCAGCGTGTACGTCGCGTTGTTCGCCGGCGCGATCAGCGATACGCTCACCGGCGGCGCAGCCCCCGTGGTAATCGTCCAGTTGAAGTTGACACTCGTCGTATTCGAAGCCGTATCGCCAACCGTCACCGTCACAGAGTAGCTGCCGGCGACGGTCGCCGTGCCGGATATCGAGCCGGATCCGTTCATGCCAAGCCCCGCCGGAAGTCCGGTCGCCTGATAAGTCAACGCCTCCCCTTCCGCATCCGAAGCCACAATCTGCAAGCTCGCCGCCGCGTTCACCGGTGTCGATTGCGCCGCAGGCGTCGTCACCGTGGGTGCGAGATTCGGAACCACGGGATAGCCAAGTCCACCGGAAGCAACTAGCGCATCGAAGGGCATCAGAGGCGTCGCGCGGCCAGCCTGACCAACGGCCGCAACCAAAACAACGCCAGGATCGCCATCGTTCAGCGGCAGTTCCGGATGATCGAAAGGCGCGCGCTCGAAAGCGACGCGATCATCGGTCAATGCGACCTTCAAAAACACAAGCAAAGCTTGCCGTTCCACACCGGAAAGCTCGATGCGAGGCAGTCCCGCGGCCAGATTCGAAGCGTTCGCGCCGAAGCCGGTCGAATCGCTGGCCCCATTGATGCGGGCATCGCCGCCGCGCACGTAGAAGTCGACCACTTCCTCGAGCGTCGCTCGGCTGCCGTCGTGAAAGTACGGTCCCGTCAAAGCAACGTTGCGCAGGCCCGGCGTCTTGAATGCGCCATCCACAACCGCACGCGTCGTATTCGTCACCGGCGTACAAGTCTCCGCGCTGAATGCACAAGGCGTCACCGCGAAAGTATCCTTAAGCACGCCGCTCACCGCTTGCCGGGTGAACGAAAGCGGATTCCCAAACGGATCCGCGCCGCCCAACCCGAGATCCGCCGACGTCGTACGCAGACCGATGTTGTAGTAACCGAAGTCGTAAACGCCCGTCGCGCCATTACCTTGGAACATTCGATCGGCAATCACACCGTTCTGTGCGGCCTCTTGCGCGGGGGTGCCCGCATTGGTGAACTGCGGACCATTGTGGCAACTCACGCAGTTTCCCTTGCCCTGAAAGATACTCATGCCTTGGACTTGCTCGGCCGTGAGCGCGGCATTGTTCGCGGGTGTGGTGCTGGGATACGTCCCAAAATATCGATCGATCGGCGCGTCATCGGATACCAGCGTCGACTGATACACCTGCACCGCCAAGCCAAAGAACAACGAGAAGTTCGCTTCCGCCTGCGAATAGGTCTTGCCGTTGAGCGTAACCAGCGTCGTGGAACTCCACAAATCATTCGCAAAAGCGGCCTTCACCAGTGCCTCGTAGTCGCCGTTCAAGCCCTTGACGCCATTGGTGACATAGGAAGCGAGCACGCCATCCGTCGCCGCGACAGACTGCCGAGAAAGGGGCTTTGCCTTCAACAAACGCCGCCCGATATCGGGCCATGTGCGTCCACTGCAGGACATTTCGCCGTCATTCACCGGAGGAATCATCGCCTGCGAGGCAAGCGAAGAATTTTCCAGCGCAATGCGAGTCGCCAACGCATTGGCACCGCGATAAATCACCGCCGCCGTGTTGCGATTGCCAAATGAATCCACTCCGTTGAAAACATTGTTGGCACGTCCATCGTAGAAGTTGCGATGGTTGTAAGCCGCATTGATCACTGTCGGAGCATTGCGCGCCGTAACTTGCCGCGAGCTTCCAAACACCGGATCCACCGTATCGCTACAACTATCCGCGACTTGGCCCGAAGCCGCCGACGCAAAGCTTTTCCGGATCACGCCTTGCGAACCCACGACGTCGGTAGTTTCGAACGTTGCGGTCGAGTTGCCGTTGAACGGATCGCTCAACACATACGTCGGAAAATCCGCCGAAGTCATTTTATAGTTCGGTCCCGAAGCCGCCACACCTGATTTCGTGGGCGCAAAGCTATACGTCGAAACGCCAGTACGATTCATCCCGGGATTGCTCTGATTCTTGAAACGCACATCCGCGCCAGCTTGAAAGTGGCACGAAGCACAAGCCGTGCGTCCATCGCTGCCCACCTGCGTATCCCAGAACAGTGCCTTGCCCAATGCGATCGCCGCCGTTCGGTTCGCGATGTAGCTGTTGATCGACGCCGGCTGTGGCACCGGAGCGCCTTTCAGCGATTGCAACACTCGAGCTGGAGAACCAGCCGGAGCATTCACCGTGACGTTCGCCGTCGCAGTAGCTGTCAAACCCCCAAGATCGGTGACCACTGCACGAATCGCGTACGATCCCGCCAGAACATTCGTCCAGCTAAACGTAAACGGCGCAGCCGTCCGTTGCGCAAGCTTGGTGGTTCCATTGAAGAACTCCACCAAGGCGAGATTGTTGTCGGGATCCGAAACATTCGCCGAGATCACGATATCCGCAGGTGCCATATAGGTCGCGTTGTTCGCGGGGGAACTCAGCAAAATCACAGGCACTCGATTCGGAACAATCGCCGGAACCGCGCACGACAAACCAAACGTGCCAACCAGCGTCCCAGCCACGCCGCGAATGCCCGCTGCCGGAACCGGTGCCGGGCAATACACCGGAGCAACCACTCCCCCACCAGTGCCTCCCACCCCACCCAGAAATGTTCTGGTCCCGCTCAGATTGCCACCGGAAGAAAGCGGCTGGCAAGCCACATCGAGTTGATCGACACCGAAGCCAGAGCGGCCTTGAAATCCAGCAATCGCCTGATTGGCGGGACATGTCTTGTTGAATGTCGTTCCGCCGGAACCGCCTGCCGCGCCACGCGCCACCGGCGATCCCTGCCATTGCCCGTCGGTATTGACGGCAACGCACAGAGGTGCCACCTGATCCACGTTCCCGGATGACCGCCCGGCGACGCCCACCAGCACTTCGGTCGCCTGGCAGGCCAGCGTGAAGTTGGTTCCCACCCACGCGCCTTGAGCCGTCCCCATGGTCACGGTATTGGTGAAGATCTGCGCGGCACTCACCGTGATCGGCGTCGTCGCCGAAGCCGTGTATCCAGTCGCATCCACCACCGTAGCCTTCAACGTATAGGCACCCGCCGCAGCGCTTGGCCAGGTGAACGAATACGGTGCGGTGGTGTCTTGTCCCAACAAGGTTGTGCCACTATAAAATTCCACACGCGTCACGTTCGATGCCGGATCCGTCACCGTGGCGTTGATCACAACCGAGGCCGGCGCAACGAAGTTCGCTCCACTCGTTGGCGCAGCGATCGCCACCGTGGGACGCGGCGGAGCCTGCACCAGCACGACTCTCGCGACGCTCGGCACGCCATTCGAATCGAGCGCAAACAACATGTAATTGCCCGGGGGCGCCGCCGCAGATCCTGGAATCGACAGGCGGAACACCCCATTGCCTTGCGATGCCGCCACCAGCGGCACCCGGCGCTGATCCGTATTCACGGAATGCGTCGCCGCGCCAAAGCGAACCATCGAAAACTGCGTCGCGCCACCGGTCACCGTGATATCGATCGCCCCACTGTGCAGCGCTGTGCCCGGTGCTTGCGAAATCACCGGACGAACCGCCGCTGTGCCGTCCGCTTTGAACAGATACGACGGACTATAAATCTGAACGTCCGAATGATTGGCCGAGCAGCCCTGTCCGCAAAGGCCTCCGCCGCCGGAAATCACACGGCCATCGGGCAGCAGCAACGCAATGCTGTGGTAATTGCGAGGCACCGAAGTGGATGCCGCATCGCGCCATGACCCTGTCGTGGGGTTCCAGATCTCCGTGACGAAGATCGAATTCACATCGGAAAAGCCGTTGGGAACCGGCATACCGCCCACAACCATCACTTCTCCATTCGGAAGCACAACCGTGTTGTGCATGCCGCGCGCCAACCGCAGCGAACCGGTTGGCGTCGGCGCAATGCCGCCATTGCCGATGTCGATTGTGTAGGAATTGGCCGTCGCATTGGCACCGCCATATGCCGGAGCACCGCCAGACTTCAAAATCTTCCCAATGTCGTACATAACGGCCGTACCGTTCTGGCTGAAGACATCGCCCGTGCGATTGCCAGCCGAAGTCGTCGATCCGTTCGCCACCGTCGTATCGTAGATGTTCATCGCCACCGACGGCCCGACATGCGCAACCTTGCCGTTGCCCATCGCAAACACCCAGGGATGCCGGTCCGCTGTCGCCGCGCCACCCGGATCCGGACCCAATGTCACACTCGCCAGCGTATTCGGAAGATAGCGCCACACCCCGTTCGACCAGACTTCGCCATTCTTGCCAAGACTTCCGCCAGACCACGAACCGCCCATCACAAAAGCGCTGCCGTCATCGAGAACCGTCTGCCCCTGATAGCCTCGCGCGATGTTCATGTTGCCGCCGGAGATCCAAGTCGCGGTCCCTGGATTGTAGATCGAAGACTTTGCGGCCGTATCGCCACCGGTAACCATTAAGCGCCCATCGCCGAGAAACGACGTTCCCGGGCAGAACATGTCGTGCGCGGTTTCCACCACCATGCGCTCCGTCGTGGTTCCCGTCGCAGGATCGAAGATCGCCGTCAGCGTCTGATCGGCAACGCCGGGGCTGAACGTATAGCGGTCGTACGAAGACCAGATCAGAACCTTGCCATCGGGCAACACCGCCGCGCCGACCGGATTCACCGAAGTCGTCACGACGTTGCCCCATTGCCCCCGAAACGCCGGCGTATTCGTGTTGTTGCCATCGATGACATTCAGTTCCGCAATCGATGTCCAGGCCCCGCCGTTGACCTCGCTCAGCGCACGCAGACGGATATAGCGAGCCGATCTGGTTGCAAACGTAACCATCCGCTCCGGCGGTATCTGGCCGCCACCGCATGCCAAAGTCACGCCTCCGTAAGTGAACGTTCCGGACACCGCCGCGGCACCCCAGTTGACACCATCGGCGCTTGTGTAAAATTCAAAGTCTTTGATTGTGCCGTTGCTGCACCCATCTTGTCGAGCCGTGTACGTAAAGCCCGCCACACTGCGCGAAGTGCCAAGATCGATCTGAATTTCGTGAGGCGGCGTCGGCAACCCACCCGTAAACTGTGTATGCCAGACCGTCATCGGATTGCCGTCAAACGCTAGAGATCCCGGCGCACCGGCTTCGGCACTATCCACGGACTTCAACGTCCAGCCGGTTCGCGCGACATAGGTCAGCTCCGCAACGGGCTTCGAAACAAACGGCTTGGCGGAAGTCTCGGCATAGGCCCGGGTCAAAATCAGCGGCGCAAAGGCCGTGATCGCTGCGAGAAAGATGGCAATGAGAGTCTTGCAAATAGTAGTCATGGGTCCGTCTCTACAATTCTTCTCTTTAATTCTGCTGCGGAAAAGGCATTCATAGTACCCGGACGGTACTAGTTTGCCTAAAATTGAACCGTATGTGCTTACCAGTACCGGGATCGTGCCGAAGTGCCGATCTGAAAGGTAGAATGCAGTGGCATTGGTGGATTGTATTTGTGGCTACGCTCTGCGCCGCGGATCTGGAAAAAAAGAGCACTCACCACACGGTAAAGGCATCGGTTGACGTTGCAGGCGCGAGTTTCCGCGACTTCCACTCGTGGACTCTTTCCTTCGAACCCGGCAACGCCATCGACACCGTGGCGTTCGAAGCCACCATGCCAGAACACGGTCATGGCTTGGCTACTCAACCTTCGATCCGCGCACTCCCAAACGGCAGTTTTCTCGTAGAGGGCGTCCGGTTTCACATGGCCGGAAATTGGGTACTGCGGGTACGCATCCATGACCGGAAAGGCTGGGACTCTGTCTCAATCCCTTTTCGCGTCGAGTATGCCTCCGCAATACTGAAAAGCCTGTGGATCGGCTCCCGCACGGGTCCGCCTGCGGATCCCTCGAACAGATTCGCCGATCTACCCGCTGCCGCAGCCCTAGGCAGGACGCTGTTCGAGGACAAACGCCTCAGCGGCGACGGCTCGGTATCCTGCGCCACTTGCCACCGTGCAGAGGCCGCCTATGCGGACAACGAGCGGTTCTCGCTTCCCGGCTTGCGCCGTAATACCCAAGGGCTGCTGGGCATCGCCGATGCTTCGTGGTTCTTCTGGGATGGCCGCCGTGACAGCCTCTGGTCGCAAGCGCTCGCGCCGATCGAGTCTCCGATGGAAATGAACAGCAATCGCAAAGCCGCTGTGGATCTCTTGCGCAATCACTACCGCGAAGCCTACAGCAAGCTGGCAGGGCCACTCGATGGCGATGTGGACCGCGCCTTCGCCAATCTTGGCAAATTCATCGCCGCTTACCAACGCACGCTCTCACCGCGCCCATCGCGCTTTGACATGCATGTGCAAGGGTCCGCCTCGTTGAAGCCCGACGAACTCGCCGGACTGGCAATCTTTCTGAAACCCGAATCCCAGTGCTTGAACTGCCACAACGGTCCGCTCTTCACAAACCATGCGTTCCACAACATCGGCACCGCGACGCTCGATGGCGGGCATCCTGACTTTGGCCGCGCCATGGGCGTGCAGGCTCTCGCCTTCGATACCTTCAACTGCAGGAGCGTATTCAGCGATGCCGCCGGAACCTGCCCCTCGCAGGATCATGCACTCACAGCGGACCACGAAGGCGCACTGACGGGAGCCTTCAAAACGCCCACTCTGCGCAATGTCGCCTTGACCGCACCGTACATGCACGATGGATCCTTCGCCACGCTCGAAAAAGTCGTCGAGCACTATCGGCATCCGCCGCAAGGCACGACAGAACTGAAGCCGCTACAAATCACAGACGCCGAAGCGCGCCAACTCGTGGCGTTCTTGAAGACGCTAACGAGCGATAGGAACCGCCGCTGACGGGATGGAATCGATCTGGCCAGCCAGGTGGTGTTACCGAACGGCGTTCCGGATGCAGTAAAGGCTCCCCGCCGTGCGAATGAACAGGCTGCTACCCGCAATCGCCGGAGTCGCCATCGCCATCTCATCGAGCGAGTTCTTGCGCAGCACCTTGAAGTCCGCACCCGCCTGCATCACGAACGTATCGCCATCCTCGCTGATCGCAAAAATCTTGCCGTTGTAAGCCCACGGTGACGAAGTAAACGCCGTCGTCGCCTGATCGATACGCTGCTTTCCATAGATCTCCTTGCCCGTCTTCGCTTCGTGGCAGGTCAGAAATCCGCGATCGAACAGCGTATAGTAGTTGTCGCCATAAATGATCGGCGTGGGATTGTAAGGGCCCGCCTGCGGCAGATACCAAGCCACATGTTCCGAAGCTGTCTGCCCCTTCTGCATCGTGATATCGCCCGAAGCGCCCGGCTTCACCGCATACACCGGTCGATTCGGATCGCCCACATACCCGGACGACAAGAACAACAATCCAAACTTCGAGAACGGCGTTGGGATCGCAATCGACGACATACCCTTGAATTCCCACAGCAGTTTGCCGTCGAGATCGTACGATCTCGTCTTGTCGGTGCCCGGCGTCACAATCTCGGTCCGCTTGCCCGATTCCCAGATGTACGGCGTCGCCCAATTGGTCTTCTCTTCGCGATCCACTTTCCAGATCACATTGCCCGTCTTCTTATCGAGCGCCATCAAATAGGACTTGTCATCGTTGTCGTTCACCAGATACAACCGGCCCTGATGCAACACCGGAGACGCCGCCGTCCCCCATCCGTATCTCGTCTTCACCTGCTCGAACTTTTTGCTCCAAACCGGCTTGCCCTTCATATCGAAGCAGAACAATCCGACCTGTCCAAAATAGAAGTAAACGCGCTCGCCATCGGTGACCGGCGTCTCGGATGCATACGAATTCTTCAGGTGCCGCGTGAACGTCGGAATCGCGTTCTGCACCTCGTTCTGCCAGACAATCTTGCCAGACTTCGCGTCGAGCGCATACGCCACAAAACGATGCTCGGCTGGCGAAGCTTTGCGCTCGCCGCCAAAGTACAAGCCCTTCTTCGGCGGTTCGATCTCGGCGCTGCTGATCACACTTGTGAGGAAGACTTTGTCACCCCACACTACCGGTGACGACCAGCCAAGCCCCGGGATCGCAGTCTTCCACGCAACGTTTTCAGTCTTGCTCCACGTGTCCGGAAGCTTCGGATCTTCGACCGCAACGCCAGTCGATCCAGGTCCGCGAAACTGCGGCCAATTCGTTTCCGCGGCAAACATCGCTGAAACCGTCAAAGCAATAAAGAGGAATCGCATGCTCTGCAATTGTAGAATACGCCGCACACCGAAGTCGCCCTCTACCTAAGCGCACCAGCCAGGCACGGCGGACTTCAGTCCGCCCAACCGTGCGAAATCAAATTAACTCCCGGTCACGACCGCATAATCGTTCGCTGTTCACCCACACCAGCCAGGTACGGCGGGCTTTAGCCCGCGGCGGACTTCATTCCGCCCAACCTAGCGCGAAAGCAAACGCGAGGCTGCATAATGATCAGAGGGGATCATTGCTCACTTCAGAACAGTGGCACAAAATCGAGCGCTTGTTCGAAGCCGTCGAAGACGCTTCGCCGGGCGAACGCGCGCGCATCCTCGCGTCATCCGAAGAAGACGACAGCGTCCGCGGAGAAGTGCTGCGCATGCTCGACGCTTCCGGATCCGGCCTGCTCGACGTCAACATCCGTTCCCGCCTGCTTTCCGCCCACGCACCCGGCGACATCCTCGCTGGACGCTTCCGCATCGAAACCCTCATCGCCGAAGGCGGTATGGGCGAAGTCTACCGCGCCTTCGACACCGAACTGCAGATTCCGGTCGCTCTGAAGACGATTCACCGGATCCTCGCCCGAGACAATTTCGCCATCGAACGTTTTAAACAGGAAGTACAACTTGCGCGCTCGATCAACCACCCCAATGTCTGCCGCATCTTCGACCTTCAGAAACACCAGGGCCGCAATGGAGAAGAGTACTTTCTCACCATGGAACTGCTCGATGGCGAAACCCTGCGCGCCTACCTCGATCGAAAGAAGTGCCTGAGCGAGAAGGAAGCACTCGCCATCCTCGATCCCCTGCTCGAAGCCATGAAAGCTTCGCACGAACGCGGCGTACTGCACCTCGATCTCAAACCTTCGAACATTTACCTCGCAACAATCACCAACTCGAAAACGCCACGAGTCGTCGTCACTGACTTCGGTCTCGCCACCACTTCCTACGAAGCCTCTACCGCAGAAATCGTCTCCGCCGGAACCCCCGCCTATATGGCACCCGAGCAGTTCGATCGCAAGCCCGCCTCCCCCGCGACCGACATCTATGCGGCTGGAGTTGTCCTCTACGAAATGCTCTGCGGCAAGCTGCCGTTTGCCGCAAAGACGGCACCCGAGATGCGCGCACAAAAGGCCAAAGGACGACGGATCCCCGCACGCCATGTCATGCCATCCCTTTCCGGCAGCCTGGACTTCGTCTTCGACCGGACGATGGATCCCGACCCATCCAAGCGCTTCTCCTCCGCCACTGCCTTTCTTGCAGCCATTCGTCCAAACCCCCATCGTTATTGGATCTGGGGTGCGCTTGCCGTCGCCACACTCACGGCCGCCGCCTTTCTCTGGTGGCCTGGCCGTTCGGGATTCAACCCGCTACCCTCGATCCGTAAGCTGACTGCCGACGCTGGCTACGCGATGGATCCAGCCATTGCCAACGATGGCGAGACCGTCTACTACACATCCGACCGTGGCCCCAACGGCATCCGCAACATCTGGCGCATCCGCCGGGGCGGATCCCCCGCCCAGGTCACCAACAACGCCGTGGATGCTTCCGCCCCAACTCTTTCACCCGACGGCCGCTGGCTTGCTTACCGTTCTGAACGCGATGGAGGCGGCATCTACCTCATGCCTCGCGACGGCAGTTCCGCAAACGCAAGGCTGATCGCCAACGGCGGAGACCAACCGCGATTCTCACCCGATAGCCAGTGGGTGCTGTACATGGTGAAACCCGCGACATCTTCGCAGCGCCCGGAAGTCCTCGCCGTATCGACCGAAGGTGGCAAAACCGCGCACATCAGCGACGGCTTTCGCGATGCCCACAACCCCATCTGGTCCCCGGATGGGAAGTACGTGCTCTTTTGTGGAACACGCACCCCTGGCGTTGCGAGCGAAGAACACGATTGGTGGTTGATCGACTTCCCTCTCACCGATAGCCGCGCACGCAAAACCGGCGTAGCCGCGGCGATCAACCAGGCGCTAGGGGTTCCGAACACGCTAACTCGAGTCAACGACGACTTGGCAGCTTGGGAAGGCGACTACGTTTACTACGTTTCTCCCATGCCCGATTCCAGTTCCATCTGGCGCGTAAAATTCAAGCCTGGCAATGAGGGCATCGTCGGCATTCCCCAACGGCTCACCTATGGAACGACCCACGACACCCATCCCGCCGTCTCCGGAAACAAGCTGGTCTTCGCAAGCACCATCACCAACCTCGATATCTGGACACTCCCGCTAGACGCCAACGCAGGCAAACCTACCGGCGAACCAAAGCGTGTCACAGACCATTTGGATATGGAAGTGTCGCCCGCCGCGGACCACTCAGGCACACGCGTTGCCTTCACCTCCCGCGGATCAAAACGCGAGGTCCGCGTCTTGGAATGGGGCAAAGAGGCCGATAGCAAGCTCGTCTCCGAAGCCGGCGAACTCGCCGAACAAGCCATCTGGTCGCCCGACGGCCAATGGATCGCCTACCGCGTCCTCGATCGTCCCAAAATCCGCATCTACATGCGCAATCCTGAAACCGCGGAAAGAAGGCTCATCTGCGCCGATTGCGGCGGACCAACCGACTGGAGTCCCGATCAGCGCTACATTCTCTACGAACCCGGTGCGACAGTCGCTTTCGTAGGCCGCCTCGACATCGCAACAAGTGAATGGACCGAATGGATCCGCCATCCGCAGCACAGCCTCCGCAGCGCCCGATACTCGCCCGACGGCAAGTGGATCGCTTTTCAAGCCGAGACCGCCACCACCGAACGCCGCATCTTTATTGCTCCCAATGAGTCGCAGAGCGACGAAGACAAGTGGATCCCGATTGGAGGTCCCAAGAGCCGCAATATGGTGGACTTCATGCCAAGTTGGTCCCCCGACGGCAACGTCGTTTATTTTCTCTCGCAACGCGATGGCTTCCGCTGCATCTGGGCACAAAAGCTGAATCCTGCAACGAAGAAACCCGTTGGCGATCCATTCGAAGTGGAACACTTCCACCGCTCGAGGCGGTCGTTGCTACGCATCGTGAACACACGTTCTGAACAAGTGGGGTTCCGGGTCAACAAAGACCGCGCGTTCTTTTCCATGGACGAAGTGACCGGAAACCTCTGGATTGCGGACCTGCCCAAATGATGGCCCTCTCAATCACACTGCTGGCCGCCGACAACCGATTTGCTTGGAGATTACTGGTGGGGCAAGCTTTAGCTTGCGCGAGGCTCCAGCCTCGCCAGGCATCTACACAATTTCTGAAAAGGCTCTAGCTAGAAAGGGAGCCCAAGCCCCGAAGACTTGACTACGTGGCGGGCATTCGGAGAGGCGAGGGCTGGTGCAAATCCATCGAAAAACCTCATTTCTCACCCTCCAAGTCTAGGGGAGAAAGAGCTGACCAACGCCAAAAATCCTACGAATTCCCCGAAACCTACCCCCGCTCCACCAGCCACCGCCGCATCAGTGGGACCCGCAATCGCCACCTCTCCCCATCCATCAGAACCAACTCCCGCCGCTTGAGCGACCTCGCAATCGCCGCATCCTCCGGCGGACTCTGCATCTGCCATTGCTGGAACCGCTCCAAATACTCCCACTCGCCCACCAGCCTCGACTCTCGCCGCAGCAGCTCATAGAACACCGCCTCGCCGCGCACCACGGACTTCTCAAACGCCTGTTCCAGAATCGTCGCATTCACCGCGGACTGAGCTTGATCGTTGAGCAAGTCCACGCAAGTCTCGGCAACGAGTTGGACCAGATGCGGCCATCCGCCGGTCTCTTCCTGAATCTTCTCGATGCCTCCATCTCCCCAGAATCCGGCCGGGTAGCCGGGACGCAATGGAGAGTCCTTTGGCCAAAGCGTCGAGTATTGCGCGGGCGAGGTCAGCAGCATCCGCGTCTCGGCAAGCGTGAACAGCGGGACTTCAATCAGTCGCGCAGAGACGAGATAGCTGGTCCAAGGGGCGTTGGGAAGCTCAGTGATCTGGTGACTGCCCGCTAGAATCCAGGTGATCGCGCGATGAGTTTGAATGGACTCGCGAAGGGTGTCGAGCAGATCCGTAGTAAAGACCCCAGCGCCGATCTTTCGATCGAGCATCTCGTACTCGTCGATCGCCAGCACGAGTCGCTGCCCGGCCTGCGTGAGCTTGTCGTTTTCCACGGCCAGGACGCGCAAGAGTCCTCGCAAGTCTTCCGGTGGCGTTGCATCCGCGGACGCTGCTTTCCCGATCGCCGCAACAAACGATTCCGTCGAAATAGACAACTCCGGCGACTGCGCCGATAGATAAGCGACCCGCACATTCGTCGGCAGAAAACCATCCAAATTCCGAAGCACGGTCGACTTGCCCACCCGCCGCCGCCCGTACAGGATGACTCCCGGGCAACCCGTAGACAGCATGATCTGCTGCTCAAGCTCGCCGGTAACTTTGTTCCGCGGAATGAACGCCTCGCGATTGCGATCCACCGGGTCTCCGGCCCGAAAGAACTGCTGCACCGGTTCTTGCTGCAGAGCGCCAGTGATATGGTCCAACTGGGTTTGCGCGAGTCCCTCCCACTGGGCCGCAGCTTTGCGGAACTCGGTCTTAAGCGGCTCATCGAAGCCGGCGGCTCGATGCCCGAAGCTCTGAATCTCTTTCACCACCAGTTCCGCTGTCGGTTGCCGAAAGAGCGGACGGTCCATCGTATCGAGTCTGATTTGGAGTTGAACGATCTTCTCTGCTGCGTCGCGAACGAAATCGCACTGTGCGAGATAGCCCTTGGCACCTTGCGGGAGTTGCGCCGTGATGACTGGCAACTCGGTCAGCAAACCAATTTCGCAGGCCTTGCGAGCCAAAAGTGTCACCGTCGCCCGCAGTGCCTGATCGGCCTGAGCCGGATAGTTCTCGACAATCCGCTCAATCTCGGCCCATCCCGCGCCAGGCGCTTGCTCGGTACATGCCACCAGTAGCCGATCAAGCCTCGGGTATGGAATGGAGCACATGTTGTCCCAAGCAGCGGGGTGATAGCGATACCAACCTGGCTGGAGGCGAGGCCAGACCCAAAAAATAGAAAAAGGAATGTAGTAAGCGCGCAAGGATGCGATCCCGAATGCGATCCCGTTTGCGATCCCGCCTGCGATCCCGAATGCGATTCCGACTGCGATCCCGAATGCGATCCCCACTGCGATCCCGCCTGCGATCCCGCCTGCGATCCCGAATGCGATCCCGTTTGCGATCCCGACTGCGATCCCGCCTGCGATCCCGACTGCGATCCCCACTGCAGTGCGGCGAGCAACGGCCGCAACGAGACCCAGGGTCAGGTCATGGCCTAGACCCATTTCGAGACCAAGGCTCAGAGTCATGGAGACAAGAAATACATAAGGAAAACCATGAATACAGAGGCTCAGGGCTCCCCGTAGCGCCTGGCGTCGCGGTAGCCCACGAACCGCCTCCTGAAAATCTGAAGGACGCCGGTACAGCAGCCACAACCAAGCCACCGCTGCCTTGTGACTTCGCCAGTTAAACCCGATCTCTGCAAGCGGAATCATCGCCCGCGCAGCTCGATCTGCTTGATGTTCGTCCACGTCGACATCGGATGATCTTGCGGCAGCAACGACGCAAATGGCACTCTGGACTCAATCAACATCGTCAAATTGCGCTCTTCCAAGTGAAATCGCAAGTTTGCAAAAAAGTCGAAGCCGTAGTCGCGAGGCACAACGTTTTCAAATCGCAAGAACGCCAAAGTAGACACCTGGTTTCCAAGAAACTCAGACAACAAACCCAAATCCTTAGGCGACTCCGGCACCGGCCGCCCATCCCCATAAGCCCGCAAGATCTCCCGCACCAGCCCAGGCCGTTCCGCAGTCTTCCCGTCGTCTAAATTGATCCGCCGCAGCCCTGCCAATTCGGACTCCAACCGCGTAATCAATTCCCGCCACTTCGGCTTGCCGGAAACCACGAGATTCACCGAGTCCCCACGCGTCAAATACCGCTTCGCATCGTCTAGCGTACGCAGCCAATCCGGAGCCCCACAGCCCAAGTCCGCGCCACACGCATCCAGCATCTTCTGCCACTGCGCGGCATCGTCGTCAGACTGCAGATCCGCATACAAATGATTGGGAATTGGCGCCGGAAGCACGCAGGCATTGCGCAGCACGGGGAGAAACGCCCCACGCGCCACCGCGCGATCCATTTCATGCACACAATAAGCGCTCGCCAAATACTCTGGACTGAAGACCAAGAGCGAAGAATCCGCCTGATCCTGCAATGCGTCCATCTGCCCCACCACCGTCGGACCCACCTGCAGTGCCATGTGATCAATCAGGACCTCAGCCCCGCCAGCCTCCAGGCAAGCCGCCAGCCGCCCCGGACCCAATCTTTCTGTTGGTGCGAATAGCTAATAAAGATTTTCTGCCCATGCCGAGAAATCCAGACTATCATTCCCATCGCGCCCGAAGGGAAAGCACCAGCGCAATCTCTCGGCATTGCATAGAAGCGCGAAGGGATCGGCATCGCGATCCGCCACTAGTCCACTAAGGACTTGTCTAGAAATAAACTAGCCGATGTTGGAGGCGCTGCGAGGGCGAATCTGGTAGTTCCATTCGCCGTGGAATTTGTCGCGGTGGATATTGATGCGTTTAAGTTCCTCGTCGGAGACTTTGATACCAGCCTGATAGGATTCCGTGTTGAGTTCGGCATGAACCTTGAGGCCGGTCG
>ENA-ORBV01001712-ORBV01001712.1-microbial-mat-metagenome-genome-assembly--contig:-NODE-1712-length-48073-cov-23.580757_pt1 | contig 48073 bp, 33 predicted proteins | sample MGYA00237777_ERZ505514 | MGnify/ENA primary metagenome ERZ505514 (study PRJEB26160, sample SAMN06269048) | microbial mat metagenome | isolation source: Oligotrophic lake microbial mat | place... | reverse complement strand
GATACGGCGACCACCGAGATCTACACCTCTCTATTCGTCGGCAGCGTCAGATGTGTATAAGAGACAGCCATTGGCGCACCCCAACGCTCGCCCCACGTGTGCAGCGCATCGACCAGCTCCGCCGCGTGTGCAAACCCATCGGGCAGCACACCCGTCGCCAGCCCCCATGCCGGAACTCCACCCATGGCCGCAATGTCCGACACACTCCGCGCCACAGCCTTCCGCGCAATCAACCCTATCGCCGTCCCCGGCACGTAGTGCCGCCCCTCCACCATCTGATCAACCGTAATCAACGTGGCATCGGCATCCCTGCTGATGTCGCCCGCCTTTGCGGGCGAGCCTCTCTGCCCAACCCCCTTCACCACCGCACAGTCATCCCCAGGCCCCACCACCACGCACCCAAACCGCCCCGCCATGCCGCGGCTGCGTTCATAGATCCGTTGATGAAGCTCCGACTCACGCATGACCAACTGTACGAGCCACCGTGGCCTCGGCACTCTTGCCGATGTCCGCCGCAGCGCCATCGCTCGCCGCCCCACCACCACACTTACCCAATCGTCTCACCCCGCCGCTTCGTTCCCGCCTATGCGCCCATCCTCGCCCGCACCCACGCCACCACCTCGCGCAGATCGACCGCCGTCTGCTCGCCGCTCTTGAGGTCCTTGATCTGCCCCATCGTCCCCGTCTCGACGATCAGCGCAAACCGCGACCCCGCCTTGGTCGCATCGCCCAGCAGCTTGCCGATGTTGCGGGTGCTCTTGTACGACCGGCGCGCGTGCAGACCGCCGCTCCGAAAACTTGCCAGCGTATGAGCTACCGCCCCGTCCGCCGCCGCCGTGATCTCAGGGTTCTCCTTGTTCTCCGCCGCGAAGATGTACACATGCGGCGACAATCCGAGATCATGGGCAATCCGCTCGTCGCTCGGTATCAGTCCCTTGTCCTGAAGCACCAGCGACAACACCACATCACCCATGCCGAATCCCACCGCCGATGTCGGCGGCCCGCCAAACATCTCGATCAGCCTGTCGTACCGCCCGCCACCGGCAATCGCTCGTTCTCCATCGACAATCACCTCGAACACCATCCCCGTGTAGTACGCCAGGCCGCGAACAATGCTCGGGTCATACCTCAACCAGTCGCAGAGTTCATCCGGCATCGGCTCGGTCAGCAGTCCCAGCATCTCGTCAAGGGAGTCCTCAAGAACCATCGCGCCCTCCGCCACCGCCGGAACCGGCATCAACCGCTCAAACTGCTCTTGCGACAGGCCAACCTGCGTACGCCGCTCCTTCAGTTCCGTCGCGCTCAGTTTCGCTGAGGCATCAATAAGCGCGAGCACCGCAGGCTCCCGCTCCGCGTCGATCCCCATGCCGCGCAGCTTGGCGCTGACCAGTTCGCGGCTGTTGAACCGCACCTTCACATCGTTCGGCCCGAGCCCGAGCCGGCGCAGGCAATCCACAGCGCACGCGATGCACTCCGCATCGACCTCCGCCTTTGCGCGGGCGACCGATGCCGGGTCCTTCTCATCGTGCGCCGGAAGTCCGATGATGTCGCAGTTCCACTGCGAAAACTCCCGCAACCTTCCCCGCTGCGGCCGCTCCGCCCGAAAGCAGTTCTCCATCCAGAACCACTTGGTCGGCTTGGGCAGGCTTCCCGCCTTGCTTGCGTACATGCGTGCCAGTGTGGGTGTGAACTCCGGGCGCAGGGCGAACTTTTTCTCGCCGCCAAACCGCTCAAAGCTGAACAGCTCGCTAACGATCCCCTCGCCGCTCTTGACCGTGTAAAGGTCAAGATGCTCGAATGTTGGCCCGTCGATCTCATCGAACCCGTGGTTGATGCTCGTCCGCCGCCACGCCTCTTGCACATACCGCAGGCGGTTCAGGTCGGATGGATAAAAGTCCCGCGTCCCCGTGGGCGCCTGGAAGACGTGTTCATTCTTAGTGGGGCTGGCCATTGGGCCAAAGCGTATTCCGCGTGGCATCGGCATCCTTGCCGCTGTACCTGTGGCCTCGGCATTCCCGCCAATGGCCTTTCAATCAAAAATCACCACCCAAACACCGCTCACTTGGCCGCAGTGGCCAGTTCGGTCGTCGGAATGATCGTGAGGGGTTTCGCGGCCATCGCGCTCTGCGGCTCAAACGGCCGCGCCGCGGCAACCAGCAGCGTGAGAATACCCACACAGCAAAGGCCCATGAACATCTTGCCAACTATCGAGTTACGGTTCAGGACAGACATCGGGAAATACCCTTTCGATGTCTCTCTCCACCTGAATGCAAGATTATTGCACGCGCAACGCCTGCGCCAAGCTCTTCGAGCAAATTTTTTGAACCACAACCATCTACACCGGCATAGGCGATTCGAAGTCGGCCAACAAAAGCGATTATGGGACGTCAAGACCCAAGCCCAACCTTGGACTTCGCCAGATCACTATCGACCAGGCTCGGCAAGTGAACTTCGATTTTTCAACGTTCTTCGCACAGTCACAATATTTCTTCAGTCGCTTGTGTCGATTGTGATGAGGGTAAACTGACCTTCAAAGTTGACTCGACGAGAGGATGGGTAAGTTGGGTTGGGCCAGTTTGTGCCAGACGAACCAAAACACCCCCTTTTTAGGGTGAAATTCAAGCAGACTGCGCAGTTTCACATCCCCACTCTCGTGTAAAAATCTTAAACTGAACTTTGCGGAACTGAAATTTCTTGGGCAAGGTTTGTGAATAGCGAGTATGTTATTCTCCCGAAGGACCAGCGTTCGCTGGCCCGTGCTCACCATGATGTGTCACCAGGTTGATCAAATCTCGGCGACATTCCCGTTTTTTTGAGGTTCCACGCACAACGTGGAGGAGGTGCCTTTTGGTCGGATCTTGTCGTATTTCCAAGACTGTCGGATTTGGGATGCTGTTGGCCGGCCTAGTGGCTGCGGCACCCGCCCTTGCGGACAACGCTCCGCCAACAAAGACCTATCCCGCCAATACGGTGGCGCAGGTCAATTCGATGAACGGCGGTTCCGACATCGAGTTCGCGTTCCCGGCTGACAAGAAGCTTGTTGGACGCGAACCCGTCGCGAATGTCAATGCCCCGATGATCAAGGGTCGCCGTGCGCTGTATCCCGGTGCGCTCCCCAACGATCCGCCAGCATGGAACCTTCGTGGCGCTCCGCCCGATGCCTGCTGCGATGTCAATGCGGTCTGCACGCTGGTTCCTGCTGGCACCTGCACGGGCACCGTGATCCCCGGCAACGTCTGCGCCCCGAACCCCTGCCCCGCCACTTGGTGCGATGGCAACGGCAACTGCACGCTGACCACCGCCAGCACCCCGCCCGCCGGGTCGCTCTACGGTCTCGCGGGTACCACCTGCACCCCGAACCCCTGCGCCAACTCACTGGCCTGCTGCGCGCCCGATGGCACGTGCGCGGTCGTCGCCAACTACAACATCGACTGCATCTGGCTCGGCTTCGGCGTCGTCTTTGACGGCACCTGCTCGGTCAACCCCTGCGTTGCTCCGGCGTGCGCCGGCATCGCCGCGGCCAACTGCCAGCAGACTGGTGCACCACTGGCTCTTACCGGTGGCCTTCCCCTCGGACTCACGGGCGCATCGAGCGATGCGGTCCTCGTTGGTCTTTTGCCCTTCAATGTCGCTGACAACTTTGTCGCGGGTGTGACCGGCCCGGTCACCCAGATCTGCTGGTACGGCTACTTCGGCGCGGGCGGCTCGTTCGCATCCGTTCCCGCGGCTGCAGCCATGACCTTCCGCATCCGTTATTACAACGAGGTGGGCGGCGTCTCTGGCGGCCGTCCCGGCACGCTGATCTCCGAGTTCAACGTTGGTGGAGCAACACCGACCGTGGGCACAACCTTCGCCGCGCCCGATGTGGCTCAGGACTCGACCACATACCTCTACAGCAACTTTCTCGCCTTCGGCTTCGAAGCCAATCACCCCGCCGTGAACCTCACGGCCGGTCAGTGCTACTGGGTCGAGATCGTCCACACGACTCCCGGCATTCTCGCCGCAAACCGCTTCCGTTGGATCTCGGCCGACGCGGCCACCGATTCGTACTGGATCCAGAAGGCCGGGGCCGTCGATCCCATCACCAACCCCTTCGGCTTTGCCGACATCCTCGTCTCGAAGGATCGTTCGTTCTGCCTCGGCTCCGCGCTTGGCAACGTCCTTACGGGCTGCCCGCGCCTCGCGCCCCCCGCCAACGCCAACTGCGCTACGGCCACGACGATCACCCCCGGGTTCATCGCGACCAACGCCCAGACGATCAGCGGCGGCACGCTCGCGGCTCCCTTCTGCGGAGCCAACCTCGTCAGCTCCCCCCAGGTCTGGTATCGCGTGGTCGGCAACGGCTTCACGATGACCGCCAGCACTTGCGGCCCCAACACCGCGTTTGACACGATCATCAACATCTACTGCTCAACGGTTGTCGGCACCACCGCTCAGCAGTGCGGCACGGGCAACACGGCCCTCTTCTGCGTCGCTGATAACGACACCGGTCCCGTGTCATGCGTCGGTGCAACCGATTCTGATCCGTCACAGGTCTCGTGGCCCACAACCGCTGGCCGCACCTACTTTATCCTCGTCAGCGGTTTCCAGGTTGATTCGGGCTTCTTCGACTTCAGCCTCACCAGCGATGCGGTGGCCGTCACCGCCCCCGACTGTGTGAGCGATCGTTGCCCACCCCAGAACAACGTCGGTCTCAACCTCGAAGTTGATGCCTGCGGCGTGGACACCGAGATCGAATGCCAGAACACGTTTGCCCTCGGACAGACGTCGGCCGGCACGATGTACAACCTCGGTCTCCTGCGTGATGTCGATGATTGGGCCCTCGTTCCCGCTCTTCCCGCCAACACGTGGGTCACGGTCACGATCGAGGCCGAGTTCCCCATGCTTCACCAGGGCGCAACGGGCATCTGCCCCGCCGGCACCTTCGGTGTCCTGACCCTCGACGATGGCACCGGCTACGGCGAGATCGTCTCGTACAAGCCCTGCGGCCCCAAGACGTTCACCGCCCTCACGGCCGATGGCGTCGTCAACATCGTTGTGACCACAACCGACTTCGGTGGCCTTCCCTGCACCGACGGCAACAACGACTACCGCTTCACGGTCACTCTGGCCCCGACCGGCGCGTGCTGCATCCTCAACACCGCCTGCTTCGTGACCGCTCCCAGCGCCTGCGCCATCCAACTGGGCGTCTACAGCGGCGACAACTCTGTGTGCGGTCCCAGCCCCTGCGCTGGCGCGTGCTGTGCAGCCGATGGCAGTTGCACCTTCGTTTCGGCCGCGGTCTGCACAACCGGCAACTTCAGCGAGGCCGTCGCGTGCTCGCCGAACCCCTGCCCCGCGCCCGTCACCGGTTCTTGCTGCTGCGGTTCCAACTGCTCCATCACTACGGCCGCGGCCTGCCCCACCGGCCCCGGCACCAACAGCGCCTTCAATCTTGGTGGCGTCTGCACACCCTTCTCGCTCACGGTGCCCTGCTGCCGCGGCGACTACAACAAGTCGGGTGGCGCGCCTTCCGTCCAGGACATCTTCGACTTCCTGAGCGGCTACTTCTCCGCCAGCCCCTGTGCTAACACCAACGACGTCGGCGGCGTCTCCGTTCAGGACATCTTCGACTTCCTGTCGGCCTACTTCGGCGGTTGCTGAGCAACCCGAGAGTGGCACGGGCAGCTTGCCTGCCCGTGCGTTGCTCTCGTGATTTCAATAGTTTCTACTCAGGGCCCGCGTCGTGGTCGACGCGGGCCCTGTCTATTTTTAGATATATTCATGCTTCATCAGGCAAGCCCCCGTTGCCTCAAGAGAACCCGGCGCTGTCAAGCGCCGAGTTCCTGATGTGCAGCGCAGACGTCCGGACGCATGCAAGACGTGGTCAGTCGATCCAGTAGATCAGCGTGTGTGGCTCGACCGTGGCGATCGGGCGCAGATAGGCGTTCGACCCGCGTGGTCCGATCGCCGGAGTCGCGTCCTCAACCACTTCGTCGCTCTCGTTTACAAATAGGTTGTCGTGAGCGGCGCGCGGCTTGCCATCGACCATGCGTCGATAGGTCACACCCTCGGGTGCGGGCTTGGTCTCGAACCGAACGCTCCCATCGTTGTATGCGATGTTCCCCTCTCAAGTGGTGCGGCCACCATGGATGAGCAGCGTGTTCGAGCCTTCGCCGGGCGAGCCTTTCACCAGCGGCCACCGACTGTTGGCGGGTTTTGGCGCGCTGTCGTTGGGTGCGTACTGCGGGCCGCGATTGCCGAAAACGGCCTCGGTGGTCTTGAAGGTCTCGCGCCACATCTCACGTCGCCTTCCGAAGGGAACCAAGTGGGCGTACGACTGATTCGCGACAGGCAAGGTGGGAAAGTTGGCGATCTGTGCATCGAGGGGTGTGCCGCGGAAGCGTGGGTCCCAGAGAGCCTGATCGGGCTTGATCGCGGCGAGCGGGTTCGTGAACTGGTAGTCATCCATCCGCATGACCTGCGCGGTGTTGCTTTCAGGAAGGCTGATGCAGATCTCGGGCGGTACATAGCCGTTGAAGATCAGCACCGAGAGGATGTTGCCGGTGGTGTTCTTGGCGTCGTCTTCTGTCGCGACGGTGACGTTCGCGGTATCGAGTTCGCTCGGGAGCGGGTAGCGGCCATTGTTCGACTGCGCCCACACGACCATCGACTGAACGATCCCTCGGATCTGCGATGAATCCTTCAACTGACGGGCTCCACCGTGGTGTCCGCGCCCTTGCGTGGGCAGCAGGATCGCGACCATGATCACAATGACGATCACGACGATGAGCGATTCGATGATGGTGAAGGCGGGTGTGATGGAGCGGTAGCGACGCATGATCGGTTCTCCGGTGAAGGGGACGGGGACAACAAGACGAACACGACGCGGCGTGCGCGCAATGACCGCGCGGCGCACGAGGTTGGTCGTGGAGATGAGCGCGTGCGGCGTCCACGTTGCAAAGGGGAGGAACGGATCCACCAATCACAACCAGCGCCTTTCATTGGGATGAAGAGCGATGCCACGAGTCATCAGGATGTCGGCGTGTGCTGAGCCAGCGATCGGAGAGAGGCCGGCGGTGGCGGCCGCGAGGCCGCCGATGAGGACGTTTCGGGTCGGGTATGTATAAATCGCCGGGACTATCCCGCCGCGTGCCGAACGCGCGCCGTGTGCATGGTCACATGCACTGGATACACAAGGCGGTACGGGCAAGCCAAGGGGTCGGTTGCAAGTTGCGGCTGGAGCGAGGTTGGGGCGGATTCCGATAGAGGGATTGGTGGTGTGTTCAACAGCGCGTGCCCGAACCCGGCCGCGCCCCATACCATCACGCTCTCCTGAAGCCCACCGACCCGAGGAAAAGTCCCCATGGCATACCGTCAGTTCGCCCGGCCCCCGCTCGCATCGACCCTTGTGACCCTCACGATGTCGGTCGCACTGATGAGCGGGTGCGTTGGTTACAACAGCTACAACGCACCGTCAGCGGCCGACGGGACGGCGGATGCCGCGCCGCGCCACGGATTCTCAAACCCGAACGATGATCCATTCCCGCCGCTGATGACCGAGAGCGTGCGATGGGTAATCACGCGGTATCCGGCGGTCGAGCGTGCGGAGTGGTCGATGCCGCTGGGCGTGCCGCCTGAGGGCGCGGAGTTTGCGGTGAGTCTGCCCGTGGGCGTGGGGCGCGATGTGTACAAGCGCGTGGTCGAGCGCATCGGCTATGGGGCACAGCCTGTCACCCCGAGCAATGAACACCTGCCCACGTACCACATCGCCCGCGTGTGGGTGAATGGCGATGAGGCCAAGGTCGATATCGTTCGTCCGGTTCCCGGCCTGCCCGCAGGCAACGATGGCAAGACACTCACGCAGGGCATCACCGTACGACTCCGCGGCGGGCTTCGGCCGTGGCACGTCACCAGCCACCGCGTATGGGCGATGAACACCTTGCCCATTCCTGCAATCAACTACATTCCCGAAGTGGGCGCACGGACGCCCCGCCCCGTCACAAACCCGGTCACCAAGCCCACTGAAGATGGTGGGCAGGAAGTCATCAATCTGCCCGGCTAAGTTGTGTGCGTCGATGCTGAGTGTCTGAACGACTCTGCTCGCAAGGTGATCCAACATGGAAAAGGGCGACCCGGATGGGCCGCCCTTGTTTGATAGGTAGAGAAGGTTTGCAAGGCGGACACGGGCGAGACCGCCCGTGCTACTTGTCAGCAGCCGGCGAAGTAGGCGGAGAGGTAGTCGAAGATGTCCTGAACGGAGTTGGCGCCACCGCTGTCGTTGGTATCAGCGCACGAGTCGCCAGAGAAGTAGCCACCGAGGAAGTCGAAGATATCCTGGACGGAGACGATGCCGGCGGACTTGTTGTAGTCGCCGCGGCAGCAGGGGGCGGTGAGGCTGAAGGGGGTGCAGACGGTGTTGATGCCGGCGAAGGACTGATTGGTGCCAACGCACGCGGCGGCGGTGGTGATGGTGCAGGTAGAGCCGCAGCAGCAGGCACCGTTGACGGGAACGGGAGTTCCGAGGACGCGGATGTTGTCTATCGCGAAGACTTCCTGCTGGCCATCGCCGGTGGCGGTGAGGGTGATGGTGAGCGTGCTGCCGGAGGCGATGCCGGTGCGGATCATGCGGATGAAGTCGTTGCGGATCTGGATGAAGTTGAGGGTGCCGCTGGCGCGAAGCGAGACGGGGTCGCGGAGCTCGGTGCCGGTGCCGTACTGGGCGCGGGTGCCAGCGTCCATGACGGTGAAGCAGGGGGTGCCTTCGAGAACATCGGAGATGAACAGTTCGGTCGCGGGTCCGCCGTCGATCGAGTAGCGGAACGTGAAGGTGTCGCGGGTGGCGGTGGGGTTGGTGGTGTCCTCGAAGTTGCCGTGGCTGGCGAAATCCATCGTGACGGCCAAGCCGTTGAAGCCCGAGATGTCGAATGACCAGGTCGCGGTGCCGGTCGAGGTGCCCGTGCCGCCCGAGTCGGTGTTGGTGAGGTCTTGGATGCCGAAGAACTTGTCGGTCTTGCTGACGGAGATGATGCCGAAGACGTCTTGGGGGAGCGATCCGGTGGTGTCGTCGGCGAAGTCGGTGCTGACGAGACGATCCACAATGCCGAAGACGTCGGAGTTGTGGCCGGGGTACGCGGTGCCGTCGGCCCGCTGGAACGCGCCCTGGATGACCTGGGACGGGGCGTTGAGGTTGGGGTTGGCGGAGTATGACAGGTTGCGGCCGCTGGCGACGAAGGGAAGGGCGACGTCGAAGTCGAAGGTGGTGACCACGGCGGAGGGGATGGTGGGGCATACGCCGCAGACGATGCCAATGCCCTGGAAGAGGCCGCCAGCAATGTAGCAGTCGTTCATGCTGAGGCTGGAGCAGGAGCCATCGGTCAGGCAGCACGCGCCGGGGCCGTTGCAGGCGTTGGTGGTGCAGGTCGAGGCATCGCCGTAGTAGAGGCCGAGGGCGGAGTCGCAGGCGATCTTGGTGAGCACGACGCACGATGCGCCCTGGCAGCACGCGCCGGTGGGGGAGGGGCAGAAGGGCGTACACGAGGTGCCTGCGCCGTTCCAGGTGCCAAGGTTGTTGGTGCAGGCGACGTTGGTGACGAGGGCGATGCAGCCCGCGCCGCTGGGGAGGCAGCATGAGCCGACCGCGTCGGGCGCGGGATCGACGACCGGGCTGGTGAGGGCGATATCGAGGCCGCTGAAGTTGGAAGTAATGACGGGCGAGCCGGTGAGGTCGGCGGTGGACTTGCGGTAGTGGTCGTTGGTGGAGCTGTCGAAGAGGAGGGCGGTGTCGGCCGCGTCGATGGTGCCGAAGGGGGCGGTGAGGTCGAGCTGGAGAACGTCCATGTAGCGGAGGGAGCCGCTGCCGGCGAACTGGCTCATGTAGAGCCGCTGATCCGGGCCGAAGGCGAGCTCACGACCGGTCTCGAGGCTGCCGCCGACACCAATCGTCTTGAGGACGGTCCAGGTGGAAGGATCGACAACGGCGAAGAGGTTCTCGGTATCGCCAGCGAAGAGGGAGTAGAGGACGTAGACGTAGGGGCTGATGAGGGGGTTGTACTCGATGTCGGTGACGCGGCTGTTGCCCGAGTTGGCAAAGGGGAGCAGCGTGACGACCGGTGTCGCGACGAGCGTCGTGGCATCAACGGTGTAGATGGTTGGGATGGCGATGTTGGTCATTGCGGTGATGACCGTGTTGTTGTCAAGCCACGCGGTGCCCGCGGTGTGCGAGATGGTGTTGAGCACGGCGGTCTTGCGGAAGTTGCTGACGCTGGCGCCGGTGCCCGTGCCGACCGCGCCGCCCTGCACGTAGTCGAGGATGAAGATCTTGCCGGAGTCGAACGAGGCCAGCGCGACCTTGTCGTTGTTGGGGCTGACCGAGAGGCCGCCCACGCGCTGACGGGTTCCTTCGCTGGTGGCGCCGACGGTGAAGTCAAACAGGCGGGTGACCTGGTTGCTGCCATTGGTCGAGACCTGCCAGAGGCTGCCGCCGAGATTGGCGACGGGGAAGACCGTGCTGGTGCTCAAGGGATTGAAGACCAAGCCAAGGAGGTTGCCGCGGGCGTTGTGGGAGAGACCGTTGGCGTTGTCAAACTCCATGGACTGGAGCTCGATGCCCTGCGCCCAGCCGGGCGAGACCTTCTCGCCGCCGCGAACCTGGCGAAGGGTGTTGGCGCGGCTGAAAGCCTCGGTGATGGGTGGGACAGAGGTGTTGTTGACGGCGATGCCGAGGCCGAGGGCGATATCGCCGACGCGGACGGGATCTTCCTGAGCGAGCGTTGGCGTGGCGAGGGCCAGGCCGGCGAGACAGCCAATGAGGGCGGGGCGGGCGGAACAGATCATTGATCGTTTCTCCTTCGGGGGTCGTTGACTGTGGGGGGTGGGGGACCGCACGAGCGAGGGCGCGGGGGTGGCACCTCGGACCGTGAAGGTACACATGCCGCCGAAGGCGACCATGCCAGCAAGGTCAAGATTGCGCGAACTTGAAGAGGCGAGGGCGACGCGTCAGTTCAGCGGCTTGTTGGCCATGTGGAAGGCCTGCGACTCGGGCGTGGCATCGGCACCGTTGTAGATGCTGCCCGAGGGGTAGAAGGCGCTGGCATCGGTCCAGGCTTGCTTGCGCTTCATGCTGCGGACGCTGCCGTCGAAATACCCCAGATTGAATGAGGGGCCGGTGTGACGGAACGAGAGCTCTTGGTTGAACGGGTAGGCGTCGCTTCCGCGGCCATATTCGCGTGAACGGTTGAAGATGGGTCCGCTCGAAAGGAACGACCCGAAGATAGTGGGGTTGGAGTTGATGTCGAAATCGAACTCAACCAGCGAGCCCTGCTGCCCATAGAAGCGCGTTCCATCGCCCATGAAGGCCTTGTTTGAGGGCTGGGTGCCGACGAAGTCGAGGCGCGGAATATAGCGGTCGGGGACTCGGGCGGGTGAGCCGAAGGCGTCGAACTTCAGGAGGAAGCCCTGGGGCGCGCCCGCGCCGCGGCGGTAGCGGTTGCGCTGGGCGGCGGCCTGCGAGGGGTAATAGTGCCACTGACTGAAGGAGAGAAAGGAGACCTGCTTGAATCCGTCGCCGTTGCGCATCAGCTCGAAGTCGGCGCGGTCGGTGGCGTTCTCGTAGATGTCGAAGTACTTGAACTTGGTGGAAGGGCAGCCGAACTGCTCGAAGATCTGCTTTGTGCGGCGGGCGCGGTTGGGCGAGAAGCCCGCCGAGCCGCCGATGGAGGGGCTGATCCAGTCGTGGCTGGTGGTGGGTGTTTCGGCGGCGAGATCGCCAGCGGGATTGAAATCGACTTGGAGATCGGCGTTGCTGGTGTTGGGGCCGGGGATCCATTCGCGCTGCTCGGAGGCGTAGACAAGCATGCCGGTGACGAGCTGGCGCTGCATGGACGAACAAACCACGTTGCGTGCGGCATCACGCGCGCTGCCCAGCGAGGGCAACAGGATGCCCACCAGAAGTGCGATGACCGCAATGACCACGAGCAGTTCGATGAGTGTGAAGCCAAGAGCCCGAACCTTCATCTGTCGCCTCCGGTGATCTACCACAGTCGCTTCGGCTTGCCAACCGAGGCTTTGATTGCGCCCGACTCGGCATCCACAAACATGTTTTGCACTTTCAAGCTGCCGATGAACGACATATCGCGGTCGGCAACCTTCCACGTGCCGGCTTCATCCAGAAAGATCCGGACCAGCGCGATCTCGCCCGATACCGGGTTCTTCTCCGGGATCATGACCGCTTTCTTGGCGCGATCGGCGATAAACGTCTCACCGGTTGAGATATCGATCATGGTGACCTGCGGGTTACCCGGGATCACAGTGTCGGAAGCCCGAATGATCTGGTAGGCAATAGAACCAATCCCGACCGTGAGGCCGAGAATGATCGCCGCGATTTTGAGGTGCTTGGGATTCATGCGAGCGGTCAGGAAGGCGACTTCCTCACTGTACGCTATCGCGACGGAGCCAGCGGGGTGGATGCGATGTGACTGATTAACTCAAGCTTAACAAAATGGGGGTGGGGCGGCGCGGCAGAAACGGTGCGGCGGGGCACGGGCGGACGAGCCGCCTGCCGGACGATCTGACGCACGGGCAGGCGAGCTGCCCGTGCCACGAATGGATCAGCAGCCGGCGAAGTAGGCGGAGAGGTAGTCGAAGATGTCCTGAACTGAGATGGTGGATGAGCCGTTGAAGTCGGCCGCGTTGTCGTTGGCGAAGTAGGCGGCGAGGAAGTCGAAGATGTCCTGCACACTGATGGAACCGGAGCAGTTGAAGTCGGCAGCGCAGTAGGTGATGGTGGCGGCGGAGCTGGTGTTGTTGCCGCAGATGTTTGTGGCCACACAGTCGTAGGTGCCAGCCGTGCTTGCGGTTGCGGAGTTGGTGACGAGCAGGGTTGTGGCGGTTGCGCCGGAAATGTTGACGGTGTTCTTGCGCCATTGATAGGTGGCCTGCGCAGCGGTCGGATTAGCTATGGCCGTGAGCGTGAGCGATGCGCCGCGGCAGATGGCCTGCGATGCTGGCTGGGTGCTGAACCCAGTGATGGGAGGGCGAACGGTGACAGTGACAGCGTTTGAGGCCGGACTGGTGCCACACGCGTTGGTGACGATGACGTCGTAGCTGCCCGCATCACCAACGACAAGGCTTGCAAAGTTGAGCATCTGACTCGTTGCGCCGCCGATGGGGATGCCGCCCTTGCGCCATTGGTATGCGGGCGAACCGCCGACCGCGCTGGCCGAGAGCGTGAGTGGGGAGCCAGCGCATGAGGTCGTTGTTGTTGGGGTGGCGGAGACGGTTGGGGTGGTGTCGGTCGTGACTGTTGCCGGATTGCTCGTGATCGGGCCGCAGGAGTTGGTCACCACACAGCGGTAGGTGCCAGCGGTGCCGGCGATGACGGGTGTGATGGTGAGCGTGGGGGCGGTTGCGCCCGCGATGTTGATGTTGTTACGCGTCCACTGATAGGTTATGGGCGTGCTGCCCGCGGCGGAGATCAGGAGGTTGAGTGATCCGCCCAGGCAGGCGTTGACGGCGGGCGCGGGTTGAACGTTGATCGAGACGCACTGCACCTCGCAGGAATCGGGGACGAGGTTGCTGTTGGTGTCGGTCGGGCCTGCCACATGGTAGCGAACGCTTGCGCCGGCATAGGTGCCGTTGCAGATGCCCGCGTTCACATCCACGCTGCCGGTGAGCAGGATATCGACCGTGTTCCCCGCCGCGCCGAGGGCGCGCGCGGAGTTCCAGGTTGCGGCGGGCACGCTGAGCGATCCTCGAAGCGCGGTGATGGAGCCAGAGGAGCAATCGATTCCTGCGACCTCGAAGATGCGCCCGGCGACGATTCCGTTCAACGCGACTTCGAGGTATTCAGTCGTCAAACTGAAGTCGCCCTTGGCGGTCAGTTCAAGGGTGATGTTGCCTGATGCCACGGGTGTCGCTGCGAGTGTGAACGTGCGGTTCTCGCCGTTGCCGATGGTGATGAGGGTCGGCGAGCTGGCGCGGTAGCGATACTGGCGGAGGTCGGTGGTTCCATCGGTATCGCAGTCGGGGCAGTTGTAGACCACGAGGTCATCGACATACCAACCGGAGGAACCGGAGCAGCCGTCTTTGCCGAAGACCAGGCGCACCTGAACATTGGTGCCGGCAAGACCGAATGACGAGAGGTCAACGATCGTTCGTCCCCATTTGCCACCGGTGCCCGTCCACGCATCGCGCCCGGCAAGCGGGTTGGTGTTGCCGACGGCGGATGAGGCGAGTTGGCCGTTGAAAGGATTGAACTCGATCGCGGTGCGCGGCACGGGTATGAATGCGCCACCGTTTATGCTGAGCTCCAGCGTTCCACCATCAAACTGCCCCTCGCTGCCGAGTTGATGGGTAAAGGCGAGGAACGGACGCATCGATCCGGCGGGGACCGCGAAGGACGGGCTGGTCATGGTGTGCGTGGCGGATTCATCGATGGCGTTGCAGTCGCCGACGGCGCGATCTTCGCAATAGGCCGCGTGACCTGTTCGGCCGAACGGGAGCGAGGCGGCGCGGACCCAGTTGTACGGAGTGGGAGGTGCCGAGTTGGTCACGGTCCAGGCGAGTGTTGGGGCCTCGAAGTTGTCGCTGAAAATGACGGATGCGCTTGCGCACTCAGGCGGTAGGGCTTCGTCGAGAACGTTGGAGGTCTGGCCGCAGAGTCCGTCGGTGTTCATCTCGGTTGCGAGCAAGGCCTCGGTGACTTGAAGGGCATCAAAGGCGGTGAAGGTCTCGCCGGGCGTGCCGGTGCGCGGATCGTTGGGTGAAGTTCCGATGAGGTCGGTGGCGGCGGAGGTCAGCGCGTCGTAGGCATCCTTAAAGTCTGAAGCAGGGGTGAGGTAGACGGTGAGCGCGCGATACCAGACCGCGCCGGATTTGATGAGACCGATGCCCGAGATGGTGCGGCCGTTGAAGGTGCCGCCATCGGTGGTGAGCATGAAGGCGTGGTTGGGCACGCCGCTGCCGCTGTGAACACCGCCCGAGTCGTTGGCGTTGCAGGTCTGGAAGGCGCTGTTGGCGCGGTCGGGGTGGTTGCGGCAGGTCGGATCGAACATATCGCGGATGGCACCGCCGAAGGCCGCGGAATCTTCGCCGACGAGCCAACGCACGCCGTCGGGGTGCCCGGGTCTGGGTGAGCAGACCGAGCGCGCGTTGTTGGGCGTATCAATACCGGGGCCGACCGCGGGTGGCAGTGGCCACAGGGTTCCGCTCGGCGCGCCGATCGCTGAGACGTTTCCATTGAACATGTCCACGAGTTCGCCAAAGACATCGCTGAAGCTCTCGTTGAGCTGACCCGCCTGATTCTGATAGATCAGACCGGCGGTGTAGCCGGTTAGGCCGTGGGCAAGCTCGTGTGCGACAACATCGTCGGTGACCACGCCGGTGCAGAACGCGGCCTGAAAGCCGTTCCAGAATGCGTTGGGGCATTGGGCTGCGGTGGAGTTTGGGGTAATGACGATGGTGAGGCCTGCGTTGTCGATGCTGTCGCGCCCGAAGGCGCGCTGGAGGTAGCGGTAGAAGTCGCCCGCGTATTCGTACGCCGCATCGACATCGGCGATGCCGACCGCGGCCTGACCCTCTGAGCGCGCGAGTGGGCCGGGGAGGGAGTTGGTCCCGTTGGCATCGTGAATCTCGCGGCTGAGCAGTTGTTCGATCAGCGACCAGCGATCGATGATCTCGCCGGTGTGGGCATCGATGAACATGGCTGCGCGGACAGAAATCTCGACATCAGTGACGACCACGTAGTAGGCGAGCCTCTCACCGGTGGGTGCGTCGCCATACCACCCTGGATCAACGATCATCAGCTCGCTGTGTTCGACAATCGCGCGGGGCGCTTCGGTGATGGTCTTGAGCCCAATGGCCTCGGCACCCGGCGCATCGATCGTGGGGACCACGCCGAGCGAGGGCTTGATGGGGCGGAAGTGCCCGTTGGCGCTCACCACGCCGCCGGCCACGTTCTGATGGACCTTGATAGTGCCCGTGAAAACCTTGATGCCCTTGAAGACCTGCTGATAGGTCGTGTGTGACCAGCCGAACGGATCAGGCTCGACGGTGCGCAGGGCCAGATGGGCCGCAGCATCGGTGATGCCGAACAGTTGGCCGTAGGTATCGAGAAAGGCCAGGCTCGCCAGGCGTGACCGTCCCTTGGGCACATCGACCTTGATCGCCGCTCCATCTTTGGAAGTGACAAAGTTGACCGCGCCTTGATAGCCATTGCGGCGGATCGTGAGTCCGGAAAGGTCGAGCGGCGTGCTGGGCGCTGCGGCCTGCTGTCCCATGGCCAGGCCCGTCGTGCAAAGCACCAATCCCGCCGCGAGACCTTGCAGGTTCCTGGCGTTCATCATGGCGACGGATCGGAAGGCGGGGCGTGGCATCAATGAGTCCTTCTAAAGGTTCGGGAAGGGTGCGGCACCCGTTGCCAACAGGACGAATGTCCTCGGAACACCAATATACTGCAAGATTCGGCGTTCGTCAGCCTCGGATCCGTGAATAGACAACCGTGGGCGCTGATGTGGGTGAACTGGGCAAAAAAAACCGCCCCCGTGCGGAACAAAGCGCACGGGGGCGGGGACAAATCGGGATGTCGAGTTGTTCGGCTCAGGAACAGATAGAGCCGGTTAGATGGAGAAGATGCTCGACGGCTCGGGCATCAGGGGCAGGTAATCGCTGAGGAGCAGCCACCCGCGAAGTAGAAGGAGAGGTAGTCGAAGATGTCCTGAACGGTAACGGTGCCGGAACCGTTGACGTCGGCCTTGGGGCAGGAACCAAAGTAGAGGCTCAGGAAGTCAAAGATATCCTGAACGGTGATGGAGCCCGAGGCGTTGATATCGGCGATGCAGACAAGGCTGACATCGGCGGCGGTGACGAGGCCGTCGCCGTTGATATCACCCTGTGACCAGCGAGACGAAGTGGTGAGGAAGGGGTTGCCACCTGAACCGAGGTTGGCGGCCGCGGCGGCGGTGATGAGGTTGAGGTCGAGCGTGTTGACCACGCCGTCGAGGTTCGCATCTCCGTAGTTGGTGCCGAGGATGCCCTGCACCAGTTGGGTCACGTCGGCCTGATTGACGCTGAGGTCGCCGTTGATGTCGCAAGTGATGTCGGTGATGATCGCGTCGGTGTAGGTGTTCCAGTCGGCGGAGCAATCGGTGATCGCGGCCTTGCGGAACTGGGCGTTCACGTAGTCGATATCGAAGCCGTTGATGGTGTTGGCATCGGTCACGACCGAGCCGGCGTAGCCCTCGGCACCGATCGGCTGGAAGCCGGGGGTGACGCGGCCGGTGGAGTTGGCGACGTCGCCACGGCTGTCGCCGGGCTGGTAGACCTTGGCACAACCCGCGGTGTTGGTCGGGTTGGTGGCGAGGATGGTGTTGAAGGTGTTGTTGTCAACGCCGCCGGTGGCCATGTTGAGGGCGTTGTCGAGCGCGGTGAACGAAGCCCGGCGATCGATCCTGCCGGCGCGGGGGCCGGTCACTTCGAGGGCCAGACCGTCGGCGAAGTAGCGCACGTCGTGCTTGTCGAAGTTGCCATCGGCGTTGAAGTCGCCGAGGATCTCGATGCAGGCGTCGGCCGCGTTGGCCAACTGGCCGGAGGCGGTGGCGATGCTGGCGAGGTCGCCGGTCGCGAGAGGGCTGACCCAGGCCGGACCACCGCTTCGCTGACGCCACGCGCCGATGAGCTGAGCGGTGTCATTGATGTTGCGGAGGCCATCGGCGTTGAAGTCGGCGGCGACAAGGTTGCGGAGGGGGAGGTTGGTCCGACCGACTGAACCACCAGCTCCACCGACGAGGGCGGCGCCGCCCTGTGAGATGAAGGAACCGTCGATCGCGGCCTGTGCGTTGACCGAGGAGTCGCTGTAGGTGCCGGTGGCGCGGGAGGGAACCTTGCCGGCGCGGCTGTTGACGGTGTTGGGAGCAACGCGCGAGCCGTAGGTGGCGTATTGCGGGTTGCCCTGAACATTGCCCGAGACCGTCAGGATGAAGGTCTGAAGGGCGGCGTTGAATGAGGGGTTGGCAACCAGGTTTGTGGGGTTGCTGAGATTCTGAACGCGGTTGAGACCGTTGGTCAGAATAAAGCTCTGCGCAGCAAGCTCACCGGGGGTGAACGGCGTGACAAAGCCCGCCTCGAAGAGGTCGATGGAGCGGGTGATGTTGTTGACGGCCGCGGCGGCCTTGGCGTTCCGCATGGGGAAGGGGAGGGGAGCCGGGCCGGTATCGACCGCGTCGCGGACGGAGTTGGCGTTGAAATCGCTGAAGGGCTCGCCGAGGTCATACGCGAGGTTGAGGTTGGTATCGCCGTAGGGCTCCATCCAGCCGTAGCCGCCGTCGGTGGGGGCGTTGGCGCGAGGATCACCAAACGTTCCGAACGAAGCGGGGCCGCCGATGACCCATGCGTTGCCCGTGGTGTTGTTGAGGATGGAGCTGAGCGTGGGACGCTGAGGAGTGGTGCCGCCGTAGTTGGCCAGGTTGTTGACGACGGAGAGGATGTCGGCATACCCGCTGTCGAGCCAGCGAACATCAACGCCGCCGTTCTGCAGGCCGCGCTCCGGCCCGACATAGCCGACAGCGAGGCGGCTGTTGTAGACCGTCTCTTCAACGCGGGGGTTGCCGTTCTTGTTGCTGGGGAGGAAGCTGGAACCAACGCGATCGTTGGTGAGTGAGTTGTTGCGGGCGCCGATGTTCTCGCCCACGCCCCATGAGGGGTCCTGCCCGATCGAGTTCTGGAAACCGTTGCGGGTGCCCGAGCCCGAGTCGCGGGTGACAACGACGAGGTTCTCGCCGTTGGAAGCGCGGCCAGCGCCGAAGAGGTACTGAAGGTCGCTCATGTTGATGACGGCGGTGTTCGCACCGGTGGCGGGAATCAGGCCGCCAACCACGCCGAAGTTGGCGGTGGGGGCGATGGGGGCAAAGAAGAGAGGGGTATCGAAGATGGTGTTGGCATCGGGTGATGCGGTGTTGATGTTGGCCGCGGGAACGCCGGCCGGAGCGAGGCTGGAGAGGGTGTTGGCGTTATTGGACGCGGGGTCGTTTGCACCCGTCTTCAACTGAGCGATGCGGGCGTTGCTGCCGTAGCCAGCTTCGCCGGGGTTGCGGATGGCCGCGGCGGTGCCGCCGAGACGAACCGCGTAGCGGACGGGGACGTCGAGGATTGCGGCATCAACAGTCACGCCGCCGATGACGGTGAGGCCACCGGTGCCGGAGGTCGAGCCGAGCCAATCCCAACGACCGTTGCCGTTGAGGTCGGTGAAGGTCTCGAGGGGGCCGTAGGCAAGGTTGCCATCGAGGTCGGCGAACTCGCCGCTGTCGGCGATGTTGTTGCCGTTGTAATCAAACCAGGGCTCGTTGAAGTTGCCGAGCGAAGCGGCGGGGGCGATGATCGAGTCGGTGAAGGCCTCGGACTGAGGGGTTGTGAAGAGGGCCTTGAACTGATTCACACCTGCTGTTGTTTCAGCGCGGATTGGGAAGCCGCCGGCGTTGCCATCGTTGGTGATGATGCCGACGGTGACATCGGCGTTGTTGCCTACACCGGAGTTGATGTAGCGGTAGCGGTTGAAATATGCGCCCGAACGGTTCGGCATCGACATGGTCGCGTTGGGGGCGGGACGGGGACCACCGGTGTTTGATGTGCGGCCTGAGACACCGAGGTTGAACGTGCGTCCGTTGAGGATCAGTTCGTTGAGACCATTGCCCGATCCTACCGATGAGTAGCAGAGGGCGAGGTGGGTTGAGGCATCCCAGACCGCTGTGGTGCCGGTGCCGCCGCCGAAGAGGCCGGGCAGATCGAACGGAGCGAGCTGCTGGATCTGGCGCTCGGGGGTGCCAGCGGGAAAGCCGCGCGAGGCGCGGTTGCCGTCAACATCGATGAAGTCGAGTGTTCCGGCGGGCTGGTTGAGGAAGTTCTCAAGCAGGGTGGCGCCGGAGATGTGAACGACGGTTGGACGCGGGTCGGGCTGAGCCGACGCAATGGTGTTCAGGCCGGCGACTGCTCCGCACGCGGCGAGCAGGCCCAGGGTCATTTTCTGATTACGCTTCATGCTAAGACTCTCCTTTGATTCCCAAGAAAGACATCGATCACCTACAACGATTGTTCCCGCCACACCCAAGAAACCTGCCACACCAACCTCACCCACGTCTGTCTCACCCACGTCTGTTCACCCACTGCGCTTCCCAGGACCGGCCGAGCCGATGTCACCGGCGCGCAATGATCGCGCACACATAACACCGCAGGGATTCTCAGCACTGAGCCTGTACCAACTCATCGACATGAACTTCACGACTTGAAGTTCTCGAAGACATGTGCCTGCTGGCCGCGATGAAAGACTGACCCGTTGGCCCCTTGCACATCGGTTGCGCTGGCAGGCTTCATACCAAGTTCCAACACCATCATTGTGAACCCGTTTGGCGGAGTTGTCACCCCGCCAACGGACAAGACTCGATCAAGATCGACACCTGCGTGTCGGGTTCAATCATCCATATCCATGCGAATCAGGGACCGGCGACGTAAACCGGATCGACGCGGTTGTTGCCCGAGAGGCTGTAGAACCGATCGCCCCAAAGCCGCTTCTGCACGGACTTGAGCACACTCATGCGCTCAACGTGCCCATCAACAAAGGAGAAGTTGGCCAGGCCATTGACCTGCTTGTCCTTGCCGCTGTGCGTTCGTCCCACGGCGTTGATTGCGAAGATGGCACCGTTGCCATCGATCACTTCATCAACCAGCGCCGCGTTGGCCAGAATCGCGCGATCGCTCGGGTAAGCGAAGCGTGGCTCATCGCCAAAGGGGGGCTCGTTGTAAACGTTGTTTCCAGATGAGATACCGACAAAGGGCGTGATCGATCGGTGGCTCTTGCTTACACCGCCCGCCGAGATCGATCTCCACTGGTTGTTATTCAGAAACTCGGTCGCGAGAATAACGCGGCTGGGATTGTCAACCGCACCATCCTTGACAAATACGTTTCTACGACCTGAGGCGACATTCAGCTTGTTGCGGGGAAAAATCGCCGCGTTGCCGGTATAGGCCATGCGCTTGGCCTGAAAGTCCTTCTTAGCGTTCTCGCGTGACTGCCAGCTCTCTGAAGCATTCGGGTCGGTATCGTCCCAGTTGGTTGCTGGCGCACCGCCGCCGAAGACGCTCGGGCACTTGAACGCCTCTTCAGGAATCTTGTCGCCATCGGCCATCAATGAGTATGACCAGTGAATGTAGCGGCGGCCATCGCTCGCCGTCTGCTGGTCTGAAACAAACCACTGTGGCTGCTGATCCTCAGGGATCTGTTCATTGGTGTAGACGTATGAGAAAGGGAAGAAGTCGCGGAACGTGGAGGTGTAGACCGCAACACCAAGGGCCACCTGCCCGCTCGTGGCCGCGCACTTGATGGTACGGGCTTCTTCACGAGCTTTGCCGAGCGCGGGCAAAAGCAGCCCGACCAAGAGTGCGATGATCGCGATCACCACCAGCAACTCGATAAGTGTGAACGCGGGCCTTCGTGTGCTCAACCGACGACGTGTGTTGTCCATCCTTGCAGACTCCCTGTTTGCGCACCTATGTGCGGCGTGTGCGAATATCTAACCTACAGCAAGCGTGCGTTCAGCGATCTTCAGCATTCAAGTTCAGATTCAACACACGAACGCGGCGATAGCCCGAAAGCCTATCAGAGTCTGTTGGTTTCTCGAATCGCGATGTGCAAAGGTTCGACGCAGATTGCGCTAAGGTTTTAAGCACTGCATCCAGAGCATCACCCAAACAGGTGGATCCAACCCATAGCCATGTAAAGATCGTGTCAGGATTGCGTAAATAAGCGATCCGGATCATGTCCACCAAAACAAATGCGGGGTCGCGACCGATTGGCCGCGACCCCGCGAGAACTTGTTGTCTGTTGAACTGTGTTGACGAGTTACCTTCAGTTGCACGGCCCGCCGAAGTACGCCGCGAGGAAGTCGAAGATGTCCTGCACCGTGATGCCGGCCCAGTTATTGAAATCTGCCCGGGCATCACCCGCGAAGTACGCGGCGAGGAAGTCGAAGATGTCCTGCACCGTCACGCTGCCCGAGAGGTTGAAGTCGGCCGGGCAGGGAATGAACTGGAAGTAGAACGTCGTGTCGCCACCATCGTTGTTCCCATACGCCGCGACCTTGAATCGGTACGTTGTGAATGCCTGAGCGGGCACGCTGTCGAGCACCGATTGCCGCGTGCTGACCGAATCATCGTTGCAGGCAACATTCGTCGGCACTGAGCCGCAGAACGTCTGTCCGTTGCTCGAGAAGCTCGTGCCGCAGTTGCCGCGCCAGACGCTCAGCACCGTGTCATAGCCCGATCCGAATGTATCGAGATAAAAGCGCCCGATGCTGGGTGTGGTGAACTCAAACCAGACCGAGTGGCCGCTTCCCACACCAGCCGGCAGGCAAGGTTCGCTGCCCTCGCAGGGGACGGCGGTTGCGCCGAGTGTGCAGGTGTGGAGCGTGAGCTGGTTGAAGGGGATATCAAACGCATTCGAGCACTGATCGTTGCTGAGCGCGGTTGGTGTGTAGAGGAAGTTGAAGTCGAGCGATCCGCCCGCGTTGTTCACGCCGTATGCCGCGATCTTGATGTAGTAGGTCTCACCAACCGCCACGCTGAGGCCCACGATCTGGCTCTGCGTGCCTGCGCCGCCATCATCGTCACAGCCGACCTGTGCCGCGTTCGAGCAGTTGCCGCGCCAGACGCTCAGCACCGTGTCGTAGTCGCTGCCATTCGTGTTAATGCTGACCGTGCCATCGCACGCGGGCACAAACCGGTACCAGACGCTGTGGCTGACACCCGCGTTGTTGAGCTCGCACCCCTCGTCGAGTTCTTCCGGCACTTCCGCGGCGTTGCCCACGCTGTAGGGTGTCGGGTTGTAGGCCGATGTCTCAATGTCTGTTGCGATCTGGCACCAGTTGTTCTGAGGAAAGACCGCCCGCATCGCGTCGTTGATGTTCGGGAAGCCCCAGCCATAGCCCGTGTCATAGCCCGCTGTGCCGAGGTCGGTGGCGTAGAACTTCATGAGGTTCACGATCCCGCTCGAATCAAAGTCGGGGAAGCTGGAGATGAGGATCGCCGCGATTCCCGAAGCGAACGGTGCAGAGGCCGATGTGCCGCAGAAGGCCGCGTAGTCGGTGCCGCCATATCCGGCCGCGCCCGTGCGGTCGGTGGTGCGAACGTTGGTGCCGGGGCATGAAAAGTCGAGGCCCGTGCCGAAGTTGCTGAAGCCCGTCCGCACACCGTTGCTGCCGATCGCGGCGACCGATTGCGAGCTTGCGAGGCTCGATGGGTATGAGAGCGCGTTGTTGGCGATGCCGTTGCACCCGCCCGTGCCGTTGCCCGCGCTGCAGAAGTTGATCATGCCCGCCGCGGCCTTGGCATCGTACGAATCGGTGATGAGGTCGATCGCGCCGGTTGAGTAGCTGGAGTTGCTGATCCGTGCGCCCTGACTCTCGCCCCATTCCAAAGCGTTGGCCACGTAGTCATCGATCGTCGCGCTTGCTCCCCAAAAGCCCGTGCAGTTGCCCATGGCGTCCACCTGGTCTACACCGATCTTGGCCGAGATCACGCGGGAGTTGGGGCAGACGCCCGCACCTCCGAGCGCGTTGTTGATCCGGCCCGAGATCACACCCGCCACCGCCGTGCCGTGGTTGTCGCACGGGTTGAGCGGCGAGCCATCGCCAAAGCCAGCCGCTGTGCCATCAGTGAAGTTGCGCCCGGTGTTCTGGTTGATATCCGGGTGCGTCTGCTCGCTGCCCTGGTCAAGCACGAGCACCTTCACGCTCGGGTTGCCGCGTGTGAGTTCCCACGCAAGGTCCGCGTCGGTGTCCATATCGGCGACTCCCCCGCCGCTCCCATCGTTCATCCAGCCCCACATGCTCGTGGTACCGAAGAATGGATCGTTCGGTGTGAAGGCCTCCCACCGGATCGGGGTCATCATCCGTGGCGCGGCCCACGCAAGCTCGGTGTTGAGCGCAAGCTCGTTGGCGAGTTTCAGCACACGGAAGCCGTTGCGCTCGTTGCTCCGCAGTTGCACGGCCCCTTCAAGCCCCGCGTGCTGGCGGCTGATGATCTCGGTACCCTTGCCATGAATGCCGACCACTTCGTCAATGCGCCCGATGTTCGCCTCGCTCACGCGGGCGTTGATCTCGGGGAACATCACGATCGCGCCACCCTCGATCACCGTGCTGTTGAAGACGGGCGTTGCAAACTCGAACGCGCCATCGGTCAGCAGCAGTTCGAGAACCGCGTTGATGCCGCCCCCACCCACCACCGCGCTCGCCAGTTCGATCACCTTGTACCCATCCACACCGCTCGGCACCACACGCAGCACGGGCAGCCCAAGAGCGCGTGAACGTGCCGCGGCCTCGGCATCGCTTCCGGCAAACCTAACCACCACGCGATGATCGTGTACCGTCATGGCCACCGCGCGCCCATCCGCGATGTAATAGGTCGGAAGTTCGGCGGCCCGCAGCTCGGCGGCGACTTCGCGTACGGGGCGGTCCCACGAGATGTGGACCTTTTTGCTCGCTCGCGGCGCGGGGTCGTGCTTGCCGATGGCGCCATCGTCTTGCGCGATAAAGCTCGCGATCACCGCCTCGGCGGTGTTCAGCGAGTCATCCGCCACTTGCGCTGCTCGTTCTACGCCCATCGCGCACCCGCAAAGGGCCACCGCCACCGCCGCCGCTAACTTTTTCGCCGTCTTCGTTGCCATCTTCATAGTCCGTTGCATGGTCTACCTCAATCGTGTTTGGTCGTGCCTGGTCCATTTGCGGCAGAGTCTGCCGCGTCTGGAGTGTCGTGCGAGACCAATCGCCTTTGAGGCTACGGATTTTTGGTGATGGTGTTGATTTTCTTACAGGGTGCCCGAAGAGGCGGCAGAACTTCACGACCCTCGTACAAAAGCCAAGATCCTGCAACCTTGTGCGGTTCGTGGAAACGGCGGGTATCGCTTGGCCGCCCGGTGCCATGGCCTCGCCGCCCTGGGCGTGGCCATGAGGTTACACATCGGTTGAGCAACATCAAAAGACGGCCAGTGTAGCCCACACGAATCACAGCTTGTCCGAACGATCACTTCACCGCGACCGCACCCACATCACGCACCTCGGCATAGACATGCCCAAAGCGGCGTGGCCATGGCACCCGCCGGGCATGTATCGCATTGAAACGACGATGCGAATGTTCGTTGAATACCCACTCGGCGCGCCCGACGAGTTCATCTACGCCTGGTCATTCAACATACCCTCCCCCGCCCACGCCGCGCCACTGGCCATCATGTTCATGCTGGTTCCCCGCCGTCGCCGTTGCTGATCGCTGATGACGACCGCCGCGGCCACCGCTCTGCGGCCAATGAGCAATCGCCGGTTCAAACCCACGACCTCATCTCAATCTTCCGATGAGATGCTTCGCGGCCCCTCTTTGCCCGCGACGCGCTCCATGTATCCCTTGCCTTTGCGCTCGTATTTGGTGAAGCCGAGCCGTTCGAGGTTCTTGTTGCTCAGGCGGCTCTTGTCTTTAAGCGGCGACGATTTGCCCGCGATCGCTGGTGCGACAATCGCGCGGCGGCAGGGCTTGCCGGTGTTCGGGTCTTTGGCGAGCGCGGCATCGCGCATCGACTGCACGTATTCAAACGTCTCGCCCGTCGGCTCGCCCTTCTTATCAACGATCTCGTAGAGGTAGGTTGGCATGGTTTTCAGTCGCCTGAGAGGCGATAAGGATCAGTCGAGAACTTCGCTCTCGATGCCCGCCTTCTCGCCGGCCATCTTCTTCTCAACGTACTTCTTCACCCACGTCTCGAAGCTCTTGCCCGCCGCAGGATCACGGTCGCTGAAGGCGACGTGCCGGATATCGGCGTAGGCAACCCTGACCTTTTCATCGCTCAGCGCGCCCATCACACGCACAAACGAATCTGACATCGAGCGGCCACGGATGCGGTCAAAGAGGTAGCCCGCGACAATCCGCCCATCGGCAAGCGTGAGCGTGACATCGCCGCGAAAGTCAAAGGCCCGCTCAAGAGCCTCGGTGGTCAAGGTGGGATCACGAAGATCGACCGCCCACCCGGCTGGCGAGGTGGCGGCAGGGTCAGGCATCGACTTGGTTTCCTGCGGCATGGACAATCTTAGGCGAAGGCGTGGCAGGATCGAACCCAGAGGAAACCCAACTCAGAGGAATGGGAGCGATGGGGGATGCTGGGAGAGGGCGCGGCTGCAAAGGCACAACGAGGTTCTGGTCTACTCGGACGAACGCTGCTCGCTCACACTGTTCTGAGTTCGATGTGGTCGGGTCCGGCTCACCCGAACATCCGCCCCGAGTCCGGGTCCATCATCTTCCAGTTCTGCTCTTTGCACAACCGGCTGAGCACCGGCCAGGCGAAGTCTTCATCGGTCACGCTCACCATCGCCTGCATCACTTCGGTTGCAGGCTCACCATCGCCGGGCACCTCGAAGATGCACCCCGGCCCGAAGAGCAACATCATGCCGGGGACGACACCAAGCCCCGTCGGTCCTGAACCATCGCCCGCGATGTTGTGCCGCCCAACCGTGGCGAGAAAGTCGCGCAGAACCGCCAGCGGCTCCATCGCGCCGGGCGTGGGTTGGTTGATCAGCACGATGGTGCGTTTTTTGGCCACGGTCCGGAGTGTAGCGAGGCTCCCAATCAAACAACGTGAACCACAACGTGCCTCACTCGTCCTCAAGCCCCTCCTCGGCCTCCTGCTTGGTGAGCAGGTCGTCGATGGTGTCGATCAACTGTGACAGCGGCACCGGCTTCAGCAGATATTCATCCACGCCCAGGCTCTCGGCATAGGCTTGGTGCCGCTTGCCCTCGTTGGCCGTCACCATCACGACCAGCGGCGAATCCTCGTGACCCTTGATCTTCTCAAGCACCAGAAAGCCCGAGCGCTTGGGGAGCATCATGTCGAGCACGACCACATCGGGCGGGTCATCCTGCTGACAGGCCACCACCGCCGCGTTCCCGTCGGCCACCGTCATGGTCTCGGCGCCCTCGGCCAGCAGCGCGGCCTCGATCGACTCCAGAATGTCCGGGTCATCATCAACAATCAAGATGCGCACACCGTCAAGTCGGCCGGGCATGGTTGGCTCCGCAGAGGGCAGGTGACGTTTCAGTGTAGTAACACAACATCGCGGCGATTTCTGCACACGCACAACCCCATCCTCGCCGCGTGCCTCGTGCTAAGTGCGGTTTCCTCGGCTATCCCCATCCCTTCCCTCCGCGCACGCCGCCCCATCCCGCTCGCTCCACTCTTCGATACGTGCAAGATCATCCGCGCTGATCCATGGCAAAGCGCGAATCTTGTCCTTCATCGCACCCGGCAGGGGTCTTCCGATCCGTTCGTGCCGGGGTCGGCTCTTCCAATATCGGTGCAGCCAGAGGTTCTGCTCGGGAGACTTGCGTACGAGTGTTTCGATCGCGCGCCGGTAGCGCGCGGTGATGTAGAACAGCGGGTCCGGCTGACCCTTCCAGTCTTCGGGCTCAATAATGTCCTGAATATCCAGCCGATATCGGAACGGCTCGCCCGACCAACTTGCAAACCCAAGCCCGTTCTGATCGGCCGCGCCCTGCTGACCCTCCTCCGCATTGCCATCGCGAGACCAGTTCAGCCGCCGCGCCTGGCCGCAGATGATCGGTGCTTCATGCTGCATGGCCAACAGTCCGATCGTTTTGTATGAGCTGGCCAGCCGATTGAAGAACGGGACAAACAGCCCACGGTCGCCCGCGTTCTGATCGGCAATGAACCCGACCAGCCCGCCCCGTTCCATGATCCTCGGTATGGTTTCCGTCGCGCCGAACTTGTCCACCAGCATCAGCCCGCGCCGCTCACGCGTCTGGCGCAACCACGCATCCATCGGCTTGAGATCGAGCGGCCGATAGAGCGCGTGAATCGGAAACCCGAGCAGCGCGAGTGTGTAGCCCATCAACTCCCAGTTGCCGCAGTGCCCGGTGATCAGCACGCACGGGCGGCCCGAGGTCAGGTGTCGAACCGTCGGCCCGAGGTTTCCCACGCGAACGCGCTCCGACCACGCATCGTGATTCAGCAATCGCGGCGTATACGCCATCTCGACCGCGAGCATGAACAAGTGCTCGTACGACTCGATCGCGTGCTTGCGCCGGTCCTCTTCGCCCATCTCGGGAAACGCGACCGCGATGTTCTCCATCGCCCTCTTCACTCGCTTCGGCTCGAACCGGGCCCATCCCCGCCCGATGGCGCGCGCGCCACGCAGGTTCGATTCGAGATCGCCCGTCAGCATCGTTCCGATCGCCGCCCGTGCCGCCCAATACGCGGGCAACTGAAGAAAGGTCGGGAGTTTGCGGCGTTTGCGTTTCGACATCGGCTTTCAGGGTACCTTGCCGCACCGTGCCCACGGCGCGGGTCTTGGCGAACCGTGCATGATAGTTGAACAGGCATACACCCGTCGGGGGCATCCGTTAAAGCAAAACGGCCCCACCTGAGCGGGGCCGATGTACGGTTCATGCCATCAGCGCGACTGGTCTAACCACTCAGGACGGATTGCCAATCAGCGTGTCAAGCCGATTCTGATTCAGCACGGGGATGGAGGTCTCGGTCGCCTTCTTGAAAAGTTCATCGTACTTTCTGGCGGCGCGCTGGAGACGCAGCCACTCATCAACGACCTCGACCGGCGCGGTGCCCGCAGGCTCGGGCGGCAGCACGGGCCGCTCACCCAGCACCAGGAAATCGACCTCACCCGTAAGATCATCCAGCACCTTGCCGCCCCAGCTCACGATGCGGGCGCGGAAGTCGCTCTGCTCCTGCTGAGTCGAGCGGCCATCGCGGTTGGAGTCAAAGTTGCCGTAAACCACGAATGCGTACGTCTTGCGTGGGTCATAGACCGCGTTGGCCAGCACATCGCCCCGAACCACGGGGTTGCCGCGCTTCTCGCGGATGATGCGGATGGTGGAAGTATCTTCATCAACCTTCACCACCTCGACCGCCGCCTTGCCCTCGGGATATTCGCCCGTCTTCTCGTCGGGACGGATGGCGGTGGCTTCGGAGTAGACCGCGAAGGTCATCCCGAGTGTCAACTTGCTCTTGCGCCCGATGTTGATGGTCGCCGTTCCATCCGCCGAGTTGAGCCCGATGATTTCGGCATCCACCAGCGCAAACTCGTTCTGCCCGGTGAAGCGCTTACCCTTCAGTTCTTCCTGAAGTTTCTGTATCAACCCCCGGTTCAGCACCGACTCGCGCTGCTGCTTGTCGATATCACTGGTGAGCTGCGCCTCGGTCGATGAGGCCGTGTCGCGAACTTTCTGCACCTGCTCATCGGCCTTGGCCTTGTACTCGTTGATCGATGACCGGAGCGTATCCACCTCGGTCTTGTAGACATCGAGCTGCGCGTTCAACGCGGCCACCGTTGTCTTCATCTGGTTGTCGATGCTCTGCACACGCTTCGCCTCGTTCTCCTTGTCCTGCACCGCGCGGTTCTTCGCATCGTTCGCATCCTTCACCTGTCCGGTCAAACGCGAGATCTCGTTCTTGTAGTCCCGCACCTGCGCTACCAGATTGGGCGAGGTCATGTCCGGGAACTTCTTGGCGATGTCATCGAACGAATCGGTCGTGCTGCCGGTCACCTTGCTCATGATGTTTCCCTGGCTTTCCACCAGGTAACCCACCACGCTCTTCCGGGCTTTCTTGGCCGGCTCCTTGAGCCGCAGCACCGAGTCCATCCCGCGCTCTTCGGTGCGGATGAAGTCCACCGTGCCCTGCTCCAGGTCCGCCGCCTGCTTCCGGGCGTTGCTCGCCATCGACCACATGATGACGGTCGTGACGAACAGCCCGAGCGTGGCAATGCCCAGCACGGTGACCAGGATCCCGACGCCAAGGCTGGATGAGGTACGAGCGGCCATTCAGTAAGCTCCAATCAAGCGAATCGTTCAGTATGAAAGTACAAGAGAGGCAATCTGAAACCCCAACGAGAAACCGAACGCCAACCCGAGACCGTGACCATGCCACCAGAACCATCCGGTACGCACCCACCCGAGACCGAGATGCTACCGCAAACCATCCGTCGCGGCGGGGATGGTGGGCCAAGAGACTCGTCCGGCCATCCGGAGGTGGCGAAGTGTCCCTGACCCGGCCCCATTCGTCAACTCGCCGCTTCAAGTCTGTTGACCTATCATAGTCCAAACCGTTGTTGGCATACGTTCTATCCGTCATCGCAAATCTCACGCTCCGCCACCCAATCAGGATCGAACCCATGTTAGAGATTGTCTTTCTTGTCGAGCATGATGTTGAAGGTGGATTCACGGCTCGTGCATTGAGTCATTCCATTTTTACGGATGCCGATACTTTTGAAGCTCTCAAGGAAAGTGTTCGGGATGCGGTTCGGTGCCACTTCGATGACATCACAACGCGGCCAAAGGTCATTCGGCTTCACTGGATCCGTGAAGAGGTTATCGCAGCGTGAAGCTACCTCGAGACTTGGCCGGTGACGACTTGGTGTCCGCCTTAGCCACGCTTGGGTGCATCAAAGTACGCCAACGGGGTAGCCATATGCGTTTGCGAACGGTCGTCGATGGTGAACAAGAGGTCACCGTACCAGATCACCGCCCGCTTCGAGTTGGGACGCTCAACTCGTTGCTTCGTGATCTGGAAAGCCACCACCACCTCACCCGAGAACAAATCCTGCAGCGACTTTTCTCCTGATCGCGCGAACCTATGTCCGTCACCAACCTCATCATCCTCGGCGGTGGCGGCCACGCCCTCGGTGTTGCCGAAGCCGCCACCCTGCTCGGCATGATGCCCATCGGCTTCTTCGACGATTCCCCTGCCGCGCCCCTTGCTTCCGGCCCCGGTGCCCTTGATCGTCTTGGCACGTTCGCCGATCTTGAAGCGGTCTTGTCCGCCGGTGCCCCCTCGCGCGCCGCCTGCATCATCGCCATCGGCCACGCCGCGACCCGCCGCACACTCATCACGCGGCTTCGCGCGCTGGGCAAACCCGCCGCGACCATCGTTCACCCGAGCGCGGTCATCTCCATCTCCGCCCGCCTTGGCTCGGGCGTCTTTGTCGGACCCCGCGCGGTCATCCACACGCGGGCCACCATCGCCGACCACGCCATCATCAACACCGGCGCCATCGTCGAGCACGAATGCGATGTCGGTGAGAATGTCCACATCGCACCCGGCAGCATCCTCGGCGGTCGCGCCAGGGTCGAGCCCGACGTCCTCATCGGCATCGGTGCCCGCGTCATGCTCAATATCCAGATCGGTGCAGGGGCGGTGGTCGGGTGCGGGGCGGTGGTGGTCAAAAATGTCGCGGCGGGTACAACAGTGACGGGTGTGCCCGCACAGCCACACCCATCACGCCCACGATGAGGAGGCTCGGCGACGAATCGTGGGATCATTCACCCGTGCGTCGCGGCGTGTTTCACATGCCGTTTCTGACAGATTGGTGCAACGACCCTTTTGAAAGTCATCAAGCGACCCTCTCGCCAGGCTCTTGCGCCGACCCACAGCGACACCAGCTTCAACCTGATGATCCCATGACGCCGCATCAAACTCGACAGACCAGAGCCTGAACGCGAACCAGACCTCGGAGCGAGAGCCCTCGCCCCCTCACACATCCAGATTCTTAACTTCCAACGCATGTTCCTCAATAAACTTCCGCCGCGCTTCCACACCCTCTCCCATCAAAATCGTGAACAGCGTGTCCGCATCCGCCGCGCCATCCCACGTGACGCGCATCAGCGTGCGGCGGTCGTGGTCCATGGTTGTCTCCCAGAGTTGCGAGGCATCCATTTCGCCCAGACCCTTGAACCGTTTGATCTCCAGCCCGCGCCGGCCGACATCCAGCAGCGCACCAAGCACACCCGGAATGTTCGCCACTTCCACGATCTTCGGTGTCGCCTTGCGCTCCGTGGCCGGCGCGCCGTGCTCCGAGTCCGCATCGCCAACTTGGTCATCGCCAACCCCTGCGCTCTCGGCTGCCAGCTCCTTCGCCGCACCCGCTTCACTGCGGATTTCCCATGCATACTTCGTCGGCAGCTTCTCGCCCGTGACCGATTCTTCCTGCGTGAGCGAATAGTCGGCGATGTTCAACCCCTGCTTGCCCAACAGCTCGAAGAGCCGCTCAAGCTCGCGGTTCTCGTGCAGTTCGCGCAGTTGGGCAAGCGAGGTCGAGTTCACCGGAAGCACCGCGCCCGATTCCGTCGCCACCGCGCCGGACTCCACAACCGGCGCCACCGCGCCTCCATCCATCTCCGCCAGAATCAGTTTGTGCCCGTGCGCGATTTCGCGTGCCTCCTGCTCGCTCCACGCCCACGCCTCACCACCCGTCCACACCAACCGATGAGAGGGCAGTTTCCTGCGTCCTGATGGGTCATGATCGCGCGAGCCAAGCAGATCGACAAACTTCACGCCGCGACGCTCGGCGATCTCGACCAGTTCGGCAAGCCTTCGCAGCACGCGCACCAGCCGCATGAGTTCTTCACCCTCCAGCCGCCTCTCGACCTGCGGCTGCCGCGTCTTCTCATCCATCAACACCGAGATGTTGTCCGTCGGATCGGTCTTGCGGATCACCAGCGAGGCCCGCTGCAGACCAACCTCCGTCAGCATGTCATCAAGCTTCGCATCGTTGAGCACATACTGAATCTTCTTGTTCTTGCCGCCGCCCCACGCAAGCTGATACAGCGGCGGCTGCGCCACAAAGATCTTCCCGCGCCGGATCAACTCCGGCATCTGCCGAAAGAAAAACGTCAGCAGCAGCGTGCGGATGTGCGATCCATCGACATCGGCATCGGTCATGATGATCACGCGCCCATACCGCAGCCGCGAGATGTCAAAGTCGATGCTGATCCCGCACTTGAGCGCGCTGATCAGCGTCCGGATCTCCTCGAACGCGAGCATCCGATCGATCCGCGCTTTCTCGACATTCAACAGCTTGCCGCGCAGGGGGAGAATCGCCTGGTTCTCGACGTTGCGCCCCTGCGTCGCGCTCCCGCCTGCCGAATCACCTTCGACGATGAAAATCTCGCTGCTGTCCACATCCTTGGTCTTGCAGTCGCGCAGCTTCGCGGGCATAGAGCCCGATTCCAACGCGCTCTTCCGCCTCGTCAGTTCGCGCGCCTTCCGCGCCGCCTCGCGCGCCTGCGCCGCGTTGATCCCCTTCAAACACAGCTTCTTCGCCTCGCTCGGGTGCTCCTCCAGCCACGCGCCCAGTGCCTCGCTCACCGCCGCGGCCACAAACCCCTCAACTTCAGGGTTCAGCAGCTTTTCCTTCGGCTGGTTGTTGAACGTCGGGTTGGGCAGCTTCACGCTGATGATCGCGACAAGCCCTTCGCGCAGATCCTCACCCGTCGGCACGGGGTCCTTCTCGCGCAGAATATCGGTTCGCTTGGCATACGCGTTCAGCGTTCGTGTGAGCGCGACCTTGAACCCGCCCCCGTGCGTGCCGCCATCGACGTTGTTGATGTTGTTCGCGAAGGTCAGCAGCGTCTCGTTGTACCCATCGTGGTACTGCATCGCCACTTCGCAGAACAGGTTGTTCCCCGCATCGTTCTTCTTCACGTGAACTGGCGCGCTCACGGGCGTCTTGCCCGTCATCAGGTGCTCGACGTATTCGAGCAGACCGTTGGTGCTCTTGAAGGTATCCTGCCGCAGCCGACCGTCCGGACCGACGCGCTCGTCCCGCAGCCGGATCGTCACGCCCGGGTTCAGGTGCGAGAGCTCGCGCAGCCGCGTCTGCAACGTCGCATACTCGAAGTTCACATCCGGAAAGATCTCCGAGTCGGGCATGAAGGTCACCTTCGTGCCCGTCATCAGCGCGCCGCCGCGCCCGCCACCGCCGGTCCCCGTTCCGGTCTCGATGCTCCCCACCGAGTGCAGCTTCTCGCGCGTCTTGCCCCGTTCAAACACAATCTTGTGAATCTTCCCCTCGCGATAGACCTCGCACTCCAGCCACTCGCTCAGCGCGTTTACGCACGAAACACCCACCCCGTGCAGCCCGCCCGACACCTTGTACGCCGAGCCTTCCTCACCGAACTTCCCACCCGCGTGCAGCACCGTCAGCACGATCTCGACCGCCGGCTTCCCGTCGTACGCCGGGTTCTCGTGCCGCTTAGGACCAAGCGGAATGCCGCGCCCATTGTCCACCACGCTGCACGACCCATCGGCATGGATCGTCACCGCAACCGTGTCGGCAAACCCCGCCATCGCCTCATCGATCGAGTTGTCCACCACCTCATACACCAGGTGGTGCAACGCGCGAACATCCGTCCCGCCGATATACATGCCCGGCCGCAACCGCACCGCTTCAAGCCCCTCCAGCACCTTGATCTGGTCTTCACCATACTCAGTGTTCGGCTTGGGTTGATCAGAGTGGGGCAGGTTCATATCCGGCGCAGCAGCCATGCAAAGCTCCATGCAAAAAGTACATGCAAAGTACAGCCAAAGTACGAGCAAACACGCGGCCAAACCGCGCACCAATATGAATAGTTTTCTCGCGGCCGGGGCCGCGAAAAGCGGGGCCGGGACGAGATCCGGAATGATAGCCGTGCCAGCCACTTGTGGCCCTAAACCACATCGGTGCGCCCCTACGCCCGCACACGTTTCACCACCACGCTCTTCCGCCGCCGCGATGCCGCCCCGCCCCCGATCACCCCGAAATCCATCAACACACCCAGCACTACCAGCACCACATACACACCCTTGATCCCGCCCCCATGGTTCATCCCGAAGGCGTAGGCCAGCGTGGTGAAGGGCATGAAGAAAAACCCCGCCAGCGGCCACCACCACTCGTTCTGAAACGCGCGTCCCAGATAATCGCTGAAGATGACCAGCATCACGATCACGACCCGCGGAAAGAACAACGCGATCAGGCTGAGCAGGCATGGCATGGCAGCAGTGTATCGCACGCTACAACGCCGTGCGGGTCACCAACTGCACCACGAGCGCCGCCAGCACACCCGCCGCCAGATCATCCAGCAGCACGCCCCACCCGCCCGGCACGCTCTGCAACCGACCCGCGGGCCACGGCTTCACAATGTCCATGATGCGAAAGACCACGAACGCCAGCACCAGCGTCGCGACCGCGTTCGTCGGTGTCGCCACCGCGTGCAGCGGCAGGAACATCAACGCCAAACACTGCCCCGCCGTCTCATCCGCGCAGATCTGGCCCGGGTCCTTCTTCCCAAACTTCGCCTCCGCCGCATCGCCATAGCGAATGCACGCCGCGCTGAAGACCACCATCACCGCCGCCAGCACACCGTTGTAGATCAGCCAGTTGACAATCGTCCCATCCGGCGCAGCCCCCGCGGCCATCAGCACGCCCGCGAGCACCACCGACGGCATCGATCCCCACGTCCCCGGCGCAGGCCGCAGCAGGCCCAGACCAAACGTGGTCACCATCATCTCACCGCGCCGGCTCAGCGAGCTTGGTCTCAAATGAACCTCCCGTCGCGCGCACCTTCCGGTCCCCCCTCCCGGAGGGAGGGGGCCAGGGGGAGGGTTCGCATTGCGCATCGCTCATCCGTACCCTCGGAAAGCCGATTCAGATCATCGACCGGTGGGAGCGTCCGCATGGCACAATGCTCGTACGTAATTTTGATCGCCCGCCTCTTCATGCCTTCATCCCCCGCAACTTTCCGCTCTCCCTGATCCCCCGCAACACATACGGCAACCCCGACCACGCCGTTACCACCACCGTTGCCCACACCACCCACACCACCACCTGACCGGTCGTCGTGCGCGCAAACAGCACGGGCCCACCTCCGTCGGGGAGAGCCTGAATCGTCTGTGTACACGCGATCAACACCATGATCAGCGGCACGCACACGCTCTGAAGGATCATCTTCCACTTCCCGCTCGGCGATGCTGCGAACGAGACCCCCGCCGATTCAAACACACCGCGCAGCGACGTAATCAGCAGTTCGCGCCCCAGAATGACCACCGCCATCCATGACTCAACACCCGAAACCTGCATCATCCGCCCCTGCGTATCCACCACAGCGAAGGATGGACCAGCCAGAAACACGAACGCACCAATGACCAGCAGCTTGTCCGCGAACGGGTCCATCACGCGCCCGAACAACGAGACGACCCGCCACGTTCTGGCCAGGTGCCCGTCGAGTGCATCGGTAATGGCCGCCAGCACAAAAACTCCCGCCGCGCCAAGCAGCCACCCGTCCACTCCCCGACCACTCGGATACATCGAGGATGTGCGCGTGAGATCAAACCGCCAGAAATGCAGCATGGCAAAGAACACCACCGCCAGCGCCACCCGCGTGAGGGTCAGGGCATTCGGCAGCATCCTCTTCCAGGCCATTTGCGTGGGTTCTTCCAAGTTCAAGATGCTACCACCCTCATGGCCTGCCGCCTCAGTCACCATTCGTCCCCATGCTTACCCCGGTTGAAGCCCGACCCTGCACTCTCTATCCTCTGCGTTCATTCCCCGACCCCCAACACCTCGCCCCCGCAACCCTGATCCCTACGCCGGAGCCCCGGTCCCTTGAACACCCTGGCCAGTTCGATCCTTCTCTTTGTCGGCAGCGTCGTGGGGGCGATTGGCATCGCCATGGCCCTGCCACGCAAGGGCGTAAGCCCGCAACTCCTCGGTGCGCTCATCGCGGCCCTCGGGCTTGGGGGCATCTTCCTCGCGCTCGGGCTTCGCGCGCCGGGCGATCTGCCCAACATCAACTTCTATGTTTTCAGCCTTATCGCGCTCGGTTCGGCCCTCCGGGTCATCAGCCATCCGCGCCCGGTCTATTCCGCGCTCTACTTCATCCTCACCATCCTCGCGTCCAGCGGGTTGTATGTCCTGCTTTCGGCCGAGTTTATGGCGTTCGCCCTGATCATCGTCTACGCCGGTGCCATCCTCATCACCTACCTGTTCGTCATCATGCTCGCGACCGAATCGCCAACCGCCGATCAGGTGGAAGCGCTCGCCGAGTACGATCGCTACAGCCGCGAACCCATTGTCGCCACGCTCACCGGCTTCATCCTGCTCGCCGCGCTCACCACCATGATGGGTGTCGGCACATCCAAGATGGCTCCCGCGACCATTCCCGCCGATGCAGGGTTGCTCAGCCGGTTGCCGCGCAAGATTGAGAAATCGCTCGTCGAAGCCAAACTGATCGACGGCAAGACTGAGCGATTGGCGCGGGCGGCCGCCGCGTTGGGTGAGCCGACCAACAGCGGACCCTACCTCATCGATCTGGCCGGGGGAACCGTCACGGTTGCCTATGGCAAGGATTATGCTCAGAGGCGCATCATCAGCACGTCCAACCCCTTGTGGCCTAAAGACTTAAAGATTAGCAACATTGAAGGAGTAGGCTTCTCGCTCCTCGCCGATCATCCGGGCGGAATCGAAGTTGCGGGCGTGATCCTGCTCATGGCCATGCTCGGTGCGGTGGTGCTTGCTCGCAAGAAGGTTGAACTCGATGAGCATGCAAAGCTCGTTGCGGAGCAACACGCGCTTGTGGATGAACAGTCGATCGCGGCGCTGCGGGCTACCCCGAAAGTGGGGGGCGTGATTGGTGGATTGTCTGTGGATAACTCAGGCAAGGCTTCAGGATCAAACGGTGGGCAGTTGCCGAAGTCTGGCGTGCAGATTGGGGGCGGGCGATGAACGTGTTGCTTGATGGGCTCACACTCGCGCAGGGTGGGTTTCCCGAACCGATGGCTTCGGCGACGTTGTACCACTACCTGATGACCTCGGGAATGTTATTTGTTATTGGTTTGATCGGATTCGTGACTCGTCGAAATCTTATCATCATGTTTCTCTGCACCGAACTGATGTTTCAGGCGGCGGGGATTGCGTTGATTGCGTTCAGCAGGTTTCACCTCAACCACACGGGCGAATCTTTTGTCGTGTTCGTCCTGACCATCGCCGCGGCCGAAGCGGCCCTGGCCCTCGCGTTGGTGGTCTTGTTGTTCAGGCGGAAGGAATCTCTCGACGCCGCGGAATGGGCCGAGATGCGCGGATAGTGCGGTGGGTTGGTAGCGTGCGCGGGGGGGTTGGGGATTCGTGGGAACGAGGAGCACCGTGGTCGGACTGGTCGAACAACTTCAGACTCTGCAGGTCGTGGCCGCGGGCGTATTCGCACAGGTCGAGCATGGTGCCCTGGGCACGCATGGTGGCCATGAGGCTGCCCTGAATGCGGGCGTCAACGCGGCCGCGCTCGGGGCGGTCACGGGCGAGTTGCCGAAGTGGACGCTGCTCATCCCGTTCCTGCCGTTGCTCGGCTGTGTGTTGTGCGGGGTGTGCGCGATCCTCAAGGTTCGCAACAAGCTGCCAGCGGTCATCACCGTGGCCTGCATCGCGGGCGCGTTCGCGGCCACGGTCGGCGCGTACATGCACACGATGCACGATGGTCACGCGCAGACCGCGGTGGTCAAGGCGTGGGACTGGATCCGCTTTGTCTGGGGGACCGAATACAAATCACCCCGTGAGTTCATCGCAAACTTTTCGTTCTATGTCGATTCGCTGACGTGCCTCTGGATGTTGTTCGTCACGGGTCTTGCAACGCTCATCGCGCTCTACGCCAGCGAGTACATGGCGGGCGATGTCAAGACGGCGGGGTATGCGCGGTTCTACGTTGCCTTTTGCCTGTTTGTCTTCAGCATGGCCTGTCTGGTGATGGGCGACAACCTGCTGCTGCTCTACCTCGGCTGGGAGGGTGTGGGCCTCTGTTCATACCTGCTCATTGGGTACTTCTACAAGAAGCCGTCAGCGGTCGCCGCGGCCAAGAAGGCGTTCATCATGAACCGCATCGGCGACCTCGGGTTGTCGATGGGCCTGATGTTGACCTATGTCCACTTCGGCACGGTTGAATACGCCAAGCTCTTCCCGCTGATCCAGACCTACCTCGATCTCGCGCAGCACGGCAAGATCGATGAGATCCCGTTCATCGTGCAGGCGATCCCCGTGCTGTTCACGATCGGTGCTTTCGGCAAGTCGGCACAGATACCACTGTATGTCTGGTTGCCGGATGCGATGGAAGGTCCGACCCCCGTTTCTGCGTTGATTCACGCCGCGACGATGGTCACGGCGGGTGTATACCTGGTCGCGCGGTTCTTTCCGCTCTACCTGTGCAGCGAGTGGGCGTTGCCCATCGTGGCGTGGGGCGGCGCGCTGACCGCGCTGCTGGCGGCGACGATCGGCATGGCGCAGTTCGATATCAAGCGCATCATGGCCTATTCGACCGTGAGCCAGCTTGGCTTCATGTTTGCGGGCATCGGTGTGCTGGGCGCGGTGGGCGGCGCGGCGCACGTCTTCACGCACGCGTTCTTCAAGGCCATGCTCTTCCTCTCCTGCGGCGCGGTGATGCACGGGTTTGCCGGGCAGCTCGACCTGCGGAAGCTCAGCGGTGTGGCCAAGATCAAGGGATGGAAGATCGTCTCACTGGCGATGTTTGTCGGGTGCATCAACCTTGCGGGTGTGCCCTTCATCACGGCTGGGTTCTGGTCTAAGGACATGATCATCGGCGATGCCTTTGCCGACCACGGCATGGTTGCGATCGGGTGGATACTGCTCGGTACGGCGGGGTTGACGGCGTATTACACGTTCCGCGTCTTCTTCAGGGTCTTCATGGGGCCGGTGCAGTATGAGGCGGGGGATGAGGTGCATGGGGATGCGGATCACGCGAATCATGCGAATCATGCGAATCATGGGCATTCAGATGCGCATGGGGCGCAGGAGCATGGGTCGGCGGCCCACGCTGCGTTTCATCCTCATGCGCCCGGGTTGGCGATCAATGCGGTGTTGCTGATCCTGGCGGTCGCGGCGTTTGCGGTGATTCCGCTTGTTCACGACTTCAGTGGCGGAGGCGGGCACTCGTTCTGGGCCTCGAGCATGGTTCATGGGTCAACGGCCGGTGTTGAGCCTCCGCATGCTGAGCATTACAAGCCCTTTGGCATGGATGCGCACCGGTTCGCCATGATCGGCTCGATCATCGTGGGTCTTGTGGGCATTGTCGTGGCCTTCTTTCTGCACTATGTCGGGCGCACATCATCGGCCACGAGCAAGGCCGATTCGATCAAGCTCGGCGCGATCCAGACCGCGGCGCAGCACAAGTGGTATGTCGATGAGGCGTACCACGCGATCTTCGTGCTTCCCTTGCGGGTCTTGGCACACGTCTTCCACGCCTTCGACAAGATGGTTGTGGATGGGCTTGTGAACCTGTTCGGTATGGTGCCGCGTGGGCTGGGGCACACGGCGCGACGAACGCAGACCGGAGTGCTACACGATTACGCCCTGCGAATGGCGGGCGGGCTTGCCGTCGTGGTGCTGGCCATCTGGTTCCTGCACAGCGGCGGGTGGTCAGGGTGGGGTGGTCCCGGTCTTGTTGAGGTTGGCAGTGTTGGGGGGGTGCGGCCATGATGCTGGTGATGTTGATTGCGATTCCGCTTCTGGCGGCCGCGCTTGTTGTGGCGGCACCCGAATCGCGCACGCGGGCGATTGCGACGCTCGGCTCGCTCGCGCCAGTTGCATGGTTCGGCTGGCTCGCGAGCACGTTCAACTGGACCAACGGCTTTACGCAGTTTGATTACACCGTGGCGTGGTTCGAACCGCTCGGTCTTTCCTTCAGCGTGGGGGTCGATTCGATCTCGATGCTGCTCATCGGGCTGACGGTGCTGCTCGGGCCGATCTGCGTGATCGGCTCATACACCGCGGCCACGGTTCGCATCAAGACGTACTACTCGTGGCTGCTGATCCTGCAGGCCGCGATGACGGGCGTCTTCTGTGCCAAGGACGTGATCCTGTTCTACGTCTTCTTCGAGTTCACGCTCGTGCCGATGTACATCCTGATCAACCTTTACGGCTCGACCAACCGCAAGGCGGCGGCCACGAAGTTCTTTCTGTACACCTTCACAGGCTCGCTGGTCACACTGGCGGGTCTGGTGTATGTCGCGTATCGGCACGCGGGGCTTAACAACGGCGAGTGGACATTCTCGATCGCGATACTTGAGCAGACGTGCCGCGAGTTTGGGCCGAGCGAGCAGGGGATGGTTTTCTGGGCGATGATGGCGGGGTTTGCGATCAAGGTTCCGCTCTTCCCGGTGCATACGTGGTTGCCGCTGGCGCACACCGAAGCGCCCACGGCGGGTTCGGTCGTGCTGGCGGGTGTGCTGTTGAAGCTGGGTACGTACGGGCTTTACCGCTTCGCGTTGCAGTTCTGCCCCGCCGCGGCGGTTGAATATGCACCGTTGCTCGCGGTGATCTGCTGCATCGGCATTCTGTACGCCGGGCTGATCTGCTGGGTGCAGACCGACGTGAAGAAGCTGGTGGCGTATTCGTCGGTGAGCCACCTTGGCTTTTGCATTCTCGGAATGTTCGCGCTCAACGCGACGGGCCTGCAAGGGTCGATCCTTTACATGATCAACCACGGGCTCTCGACCGGCGCGCTCTTTCTGATGATCGGCATGATCTACGAGCGGTACCACACACGCAGCATGAAGGAACTCGGCGGGCTTGCGGCCAAGATGCCCATCTGGTCGACGTTCATGGTCTTCTTCACGATGGCGAGCGTGGGGCTGCCGGGTACCAACGGGTTTGTGAGCGAGTTCATGTGCCTCTTCGGCGCGTTTCAGGCGGGCGGCACAACATGGAGCGGGCTTACCGGTTCGACCCTGCTGCCCATCGGTGCGACACTCGGACGACTCGGGCCTTACGTGGCCTTTGTCGCGGGCACGGGCATGATCGTCACGGCAATGTACCTGCTCTACATGCTCGGCAAGATCGTGTGGGGACCGCTGGTTGAGCCGGCCGGTCATCATGGGCATGGAGATGCGCACGGCGGCGCTGATGAACACCACGGCCCGCTCCCGCGTGACTTGAGCATGCGCGAGATCGGCCTGTTGCTGCCGCTGGCCGCGCTCTGTCTGGGGTTGGGGCTTTACCCGAGCAGCATGATCAGAACAATCGAAGCACCGACACGCGCGACGGCGGCACTGATGGAGAAGACGATGTCGGCACGGGTCAAGGCGGTTGCCTTGTCGGGTGAGGAAGCAAGTCCCTCGGTGACAGCTGTCAAAGCTCGGGAGGTTGCGGAATGACCATTTCCGACATCTCACTTCCCGGGCTTTCATTTCCCGGGCTCTCGCTGGGCGCCATCAGCATGGTTGAGAAGATCGCGGGCATGTGGCCCGAGATCTGCCTCTTCTGCACGACCTGCATCGTGATGGTCATCGGGCTTTCAAAGTCTCGCGCGTTGCGCAACATGTGCGGGCCGCTCTGCGGGATCGGCCTGATCGGTGCCGCGTTGCTGGCGGCGACCACCACCCCCGATACCAACACCGCACTCCCGAACATGGCGATGTTTGCCAAGATCCTTGTGGCCGGCGTTGGACTTGTGCTGGTCTGCCTGGTGGCGGGCACGGCCGACCGCGATTTTGAGAAGGCGATCGATCAGGGCACGGGGTTTGACGCCATCCGCAGCACGCGCGCCGAGTTCTGGGCCTTCTTCCTCTTCAGCCTCACCGGGCTTATGCTCTGCGCCGGTGCCGATGACCTGATCTTCCTCTTTCTCGCGCTCGAACTCACTTCACTGCCAACGTACGTCATGGTCAGCCTCTCGACCGGCAAGAACAAGAGCATGGAGGCGGGGGTCAAGTACTTCTTCCTCGGTGCACTCGGCGCGGCCATCTTTCTCTACGGCTTTACGTTCATCTATGGTGGAACCGGTCACACCAATCTGCACGAGATTCAGCGGGTTATCGCGGCCCAGGCTTCGAGTGGCGATGCAACGGGCATGGGGCTCTCGGGCGGGATCAACGAGATCACCATGCTCGGGGTGGTGCTGGCCATCATCGGTATCTGCTTCAAGATCGCGGCGGTGCCGATGCACTTTTATACGCCGGATGTCTATCAAGGCTCATCGGCGAGCATCGCGGGCTTTCTGGCCTTTGTGCCCAAGGCCGCGGGGTTCTTTGCCATCCTGCTCATCACCTCGTGTGTCGGCTGGCAGTTTGGCGAGCTGGGCACCGAGCTGCCCTCGGTCCTGCGCGATGCGCTCTGGATGATCGCCGTGCTGACGATGACAATCGGCAACGTGCTCGCGCTCCTGCAATCATCCGTGAAGCGCATCCTGGCCTATTCAAGCATTGCCCACTCGGGGTACATGCTTGTCGGCGTGATCGCGGGGCCGGGTCTCGGTGCTTCGACGTTTACGCGGAACGGGCTTGCCGCCGTGCTCTTCTACCTGTTGAGCTATGGTGTGATGACGCTCGGAGCCTTTGCCGTGCTGGCCTGCCTTGAGCGCAAGAACAGCAAGGGCGAGATGGAAGAGGCCGACAATATCGCCGACATTCGCGGCCTGTGCAAGACGCACCCCGTGCTCGGCTGGGTGATGGTGCTCTCATCGCTCGGCTTGCTTGGTCTGCCGCCGCTGCTCGGGTTCTTTGGCAAGTTGCCGCTATTCACCTCGGCGATCGGCGCGGGCGAGGTTCCGCTGGTGCTGATCCTCGGTCTGAACTCCGCGATCGCGGCGTATTACTACCTGCGGCTGGCGTTTGTGTGTTACATCGATTCACCCGAAACCTCACCCAACCTTGCCCCGATGCAGGCAACACCCTTTGGCTCGCGCCGAGTGGCGGGCGTGCTGAGCGCGCTCGGGGTCGTGGCGCTGGCGGTGGTCGGTGGAACGCTGGCCGATGTCGCGGCGACGGCGGGGCGGTATGTGCCCGCCCTGGGCTCGGGTAGTTTGCAGAAGCGGCCGGAGATCAAGCCTGCTGAAGTTGTTGAGGCCCAAGCGGACCAAACGCAACGCTGAGACTTTGCACGCGGTTATAGTTCGCGTTCAGGCCGCCACCTCTGAGCGATCGGCACACGGCGCCCACTTCCAAACGCCACACTGGTAACCTTCAGCCCGATCGCGGCCTGCTTGCGCTTGAACTCGCTGAGATCGATCAGGCGGATGATGCGGGCAATGAGCTTGGTGTCGTGCCCGGTCTGATCGACGATCTGCTGCGGGCTTTCGCGCCGTTCCACGTACGCTTCGATGATCGAATCAAGAATGTCGTAGGGCGGGAGTGAGTCCTGATCGGTCTGATTGGCGCGAAGCTCGGCGCTCGGCGGTTTGGTGATGGTCGCGAGTGGGATGGGCGGAGCTGTCAGTGGACCACCGAGTGGGGGGCTGATGCCGAGCCGCTCGAAGTTGGCGTTCATCCACCGAGCAAGTCGGTAGACCCACATCTTGCTCATGTCGCTGAGCACGGCCAGCCCACCGTTCATGTCGCCATAGAGCGTGCAATAGCCAACCGCCAGCTCGCTCTTGTTGCCGGTCGTGAGCAGGATGTGGCCGAGCTTGTTGGAAAGGCCCATGAGGATGGTGCCGCGGATGCGCGACTGCATGTTCTCTTCGGCAACATCGGGCGTGCGACCGGCAAACGCGGGGGCAAGAGCCGACTCAAGCGAGGTGAACGGCCCTTCGATCGGGATGGTGGTGTAGGGCACACCGAGCCGCGCGGCGAGATCGCGTGCGTCATCCTGACTTCCGGCGGATGAGTAGCGGCTCGGCAGACTCGCGCCAAGCACGCTTTGCGGGCCGAGCGCGGCCGCGGCGAGCACACAGCAGACGGCCGAATCGATCCCACCGGAGAGTCCGAGCACGGCGGACTTGAAGCCGGTTTTGCGGCAATAATCGCGCACGCCAAGCACGAGCGCGTTATAGACGAGTTCCTCATCATTGGCATACAGCAATGGGTCGCCGGTCGTGATTTCGGTCGGGCGTTGCTGCGCCGGATCAAGATCGTGGATGAGCAGGTGATCCACAAACCCCGGCGCGGCGGCCACAAGCAGACCGTTGGGGCCATAGATCGCGGCGTGACCATCGAAGATCAACTCGTCGTTTCCACCAACCTGATTGACAGCGGCGACATAGACGCGGTGGCGCGTCGCGTGCTTGATCAGGATATCGCGATGTCGGCGGCCCTTGCCCATCACGAAGGGGCTGGCGGAGGGATTGATGATGAGCTGCGCGCCGGGAAGCATGCCAGACCCGCTGGGCTGAGGTCCGACCAGCTCATCGACAGGGTCGGGCACGCCGGTGTAGCGGCTGGAAAAGCCAACATCGTGGCCGCGCCAGAGGTCTTCGCAGATCGAGAGGCCAACGCGCATTCCGGCGACATCGATGACAACGGATCGCTGGCCGGGCGTGAAGTAACGGTCTTCGTCAAAGACGTCGTAGGTGGGGAGGAGGCGCTTGTCGTAGTGCTCGATGTGCTGACCATCGCGATAGACCAGCAGGGCGTTGGCGATGCCGTGTTTCCATGCCGCGCCGGTGGCGAGCGAGCCCGGATCGATGGGGAGCGGGCAGCCGAAGACGAGCGTGAGGCCGCGCGAGGCAGAGGCACCGACGCGCCGTGCTGTGTACACGCAGGCTTCGAGAAAGCCATTTTGAATCAGCAGATCTTTGGGCGGATAGCCGCAGAGGAAGAGCTCGGGGAAGACCACCAGGTCTGCGCCGAGATCGCGAGCCTGCGCGGCGAACTTCTCGATGAGCGCGGCGTTGGCGTCAAGGTCGCCGATGGTCGGGTTGGCTTGAACAAGGGCGAGTCGCATGACTCATGGTAACTGAGCGGGCGTGGCCGGGCTGAGCGCGGTGGAAGGGGTGCGTCGGAGCCGCCAAGGCTTGATCCACGCCGCGCCGAGGAGCGCGGCGGGCAGGGTCACAACCGCCTCGGCCGCGCTGACCAGCAGAACAGCAACGAAGAACTGATCAGGATCGACACCAGAGAGGAGCTGGCCGAGGAGCCCGCCGGTGAAGGCCTCGCGCACGCCGACGGTGCCCGAGGGCGCGGCGATGCCGATGAGGAAGAATGAGCAGCCGGCAATGACGGCCTTGTCGGTGGGAAGATCAAAGCCCAGGATGCTGGCGGCGACGAGGAAGCGGGCGGTGTGTACGGCCGAATCAAGCAGGCGGAGCACCACGCAGGTGATGACGGCGCGCGGATCGGCCAGCATGCGCAGACCTTCGTGGATGCGCGGCAGCAACGCGCGGAGGGGCAGCTTGTTCCATGTTCGCTCGAACCACGCCCATCCGGGACCAGCGTGCAGAAGGCGCGCCATGACCACCGTGGCAACAGTCGCGCCGATCACGCCCCCAAGCGATGCGGCCCACCAGCCCGCATCAGCGCGCCCGCGCACCCACGCAAAGGCCAGCGGGGGCAGCACACCGATGGCCATCGACGCGGCGATGGCCCCGAACCACGCGGCGATGGTGAACAGCGCGAGGCCATCTCGACGGTTGTGAACCAGCACGCGGAAGAGCATGCTGAGCTTGAACGGAAGATACGCGAGCAGCGAGGCGACAGCGTTGACCGACTGGATATCGGCGGCGCGCAGCCGAGCGATGGGCCGAATGGCGAACTGAAAGATCGCGCCATTCAGCACCACGGTGGCGAGTGAAAGCGCCAGGAGCATCGCGACCGATTCGGCCGGTGCTTCGCGCAGGCGTGACCACTGCTTGAGATTCTCGGGCTTGGCCGCGGCGTAAATGCACCAGGCCAGCAGCGTCAGCCCGAGCATGAAGCCGAGGATCTGCACGCCCGTGCGCATACGGGCGGCGCGGATCGGTGGATGGTGGGCGGGAGTGGGGAGCGTGTCGCCCTCGGTCATTGAAGGGTCTCCGCTCTCGGTGGTGGCACGATGCGGAAGAGTTCGTGCTGCACAGCGCGCGGCGATCGCCCGTTCGGACCACCAAGCTCCCACTGTCGTACCGATACAAGTCCGGCCCGCGGGTCACCAAGCCAACGCCTGACCCGCGCGGTCGTAACATCGGCATCGAAGTAGTGATCGGTATCGATCAGGCGCGCAAGCTCGGGGTAGTTGACGAGCACGGTGTCGATGCCGCGATCAAGCAGGGAGCGCGACCACGCGCCGGGATCATCGGGCGCAGCGCGGATGGAATCGCCGAGTGGTGAGGCATCCCACGTGGTGTGGTAGATGATCCGGCGAGAGGGCTCGGAGTCCGGTGCATCCGGTTGTGGGCCCAATGCGCCGAGCATGTACAGCGGCGCGGCATCGCCAAGAAGATATGTTGCACCGTGATCGCTCGGAAGCGTATCGGTGGTGATGACCCGTGCGCGCTCGTCGATGGCCAGATGTTCGAGGTTGAGATAGACCGTTGGTGTTGACGTCTGTTTGAAAAAGACATCACGTTCATTTGGCGATGCGGTGCCCAGGCTGGACTCATACACCGCGCCGGTCAACCCGCCCACGCCCGCCACCAGCAGGCGGTTTGGCAGACCGCCCGCCTGCTGCATGAAGTTCAATGTACCCCACCCAGTGAGCGAGATGGGCACGAGCATCAGCACGGCGGCGGCCACGCCCGGCAACACGGGTGCGCCACTTCGATCAACGCCCAAGTCGGCCCGCCTTCGGCTGATCCACAGCAGCACCCCCCCGACACCCAAGCCGAACAACACACTGGCCGGAACGATCAGCGGCACAAGGAAGCGAGATTGAATGTGGGTCAGGAACAACCATGCCACCAACTGAATCAGCACGCCGATCAGCAGCACGACGCCAACCCGCCGCGTGCCCCTCCACACCAGCGTGATGGCCAGACCCACAACACCCAGCCAAGGCGCGATCGCCCATTGCTGATGACCAAAGCCGCGCACAGCCACGAGCATCTTCAACCGATCGACCACCGAACCATCAAAGAAGTGTGCCCGTGTGTAGCGAGCCACCTGCTCCGCCGACCACGGACCGTGGCCGAAGAGCGATGTGGCAAACGGAAAGACCGGGTTGCCTCCCCATCCTCCAGTGGCCATTGCGTTGCGGATCAGCCACGGGGTCATCGCCACGATACCCATGATCGATCCCACCAACGCGGCGGGCATCCATCGACCACGGGGCATGTTCCACAGCAACGCCAACCCCGCCAGCGGCGCGGCCATAAAGAGCGCCGTTGGCTTCGCGCTGCAAGCAATCCCCATCATCCACCCGACCATCATCGCGCGGTGGTGCGGCTTGATCTGCCCGTCAAACGCCGCCAGCAGCGATGCGGCCAGCATCGCGACGACCGCAAGGTCGTTGTACGCGAGTGAGCCGACGACGATCATCCAGGGTGTGCCCAGAAACATTGTTCCCGCCGCGAGGCCCGACCAACGAGCGATCGCCGCACC
>ENA-ORBV01001711-ORBV01001711.1-microbial-mat-metagenome-genome-assembly--contig:-NODE-1711-length-48085-cov-6.374292_pt1 | contig 48085 bp, 44 predicted proteins | sample MGYA00237777_ERZ505514 | MGnify/ENA primary metagenome ERZ505514 (study PRJEB26160, sample SAMN06269048) | microbial mat metagenome | isolation source: Oligotrophic lake microbial mat | place... | reverse complement strand
AATGATACGGCGACCACCGAGATCTACACCTCTCTATTCGTCGGCAGCGTCAGATGTGTATAAGAGACAGATTTACTAATAACAATTTTTATTTTGATTCCGGTACCGATTCCAATCCTAATCCTAACCCCAATCCTAATCCTGATACCTGCACCGAAGAGGAGGCGAATCCTCTCGAAGAGGGGGTGAATCCTCTTCATCCGGCCACTGGCAATGTTCGGCGGACGATTCCTGATCTCAGCGGTTCAGGGGCACCCGAATGGCAGCGTTATCACAACTCGATACCACACTTCCCCAAAGTAAGACTGCCTTCCGGTGTTTTTGGTGGCGGTGGTAACTGGCGGCACAATTGGCAGTATGACTTGGTTTTGGATCGCAACAAAAACACCCTGCCCGATTTTCAATTTGTATATCCTTCGGGTAAGAGGGTCGGCCTTAAACCGGATGCTAGGGGAACATACGCGGCAATCTACGGTGGCCCGGAACGGGCGCAAATGTTGCCCTCGGGCTTGATCGATTTCACGGCAGCCGATGGTTCGCTTATACGCTTTATTCCCATACAAACCATCCGTTCGCATACGTTTTATGCTCCCGTCACGCTGACTCTCCCCGGTGAGCGTGTTTATACGTTTGAACGGGGTGGCGACGGGCGATTGCTCCGGCTCATAGATCCTGAGGGGCGCTGGCTTAAGTTTGTCTATCGGGATGTAGTCAAGGATGCCGGTCCTTGGCAGGTGGCTGCCACCCTAAGTGTGGTCCCGGCTGCGGGCCAATGGAGTGAAATCACCCTGCCGGCCGGGCTGCGCTTGGAGTCCACGCAGCTTAGCTTGCATGTGCTCAAAGGGGCGGCCCTCGCGGAGGTGCAGTTTTTTGCGGAGGGCCTTGCCGCACCTCTGGCTGGGGGACCCGCACCCTTAGGAGCAGCGGCCTTTGATGGCAATCCGGCCACTGTGGCGACAGAGCGCGAGGTATTTTCAGCCTCTTTGCCCGAGCCGGGTATTCGCCCGACCAAAGTGCGTTTTCTCTCGGCCCCCGGCAAGGAAGCGGCACTGCTTGGACTGACCTTTAACCTGCGTTTGGTTCAGCATCCGACGGAAACGCAGGCGGTGCTTGCGCGGGTGGAGACCAGCGATGGTCGCGCGACGGACTATGATTATGCCGTTTCTGCGCAAAGTAAAAAGGAGCATGTGATCCTGTCCGCCGCGCGCTATGGAGACGGTACCGTTGCCCGCTACGATTACTCGAAGCAAACTGATCAATTTGGGGACAAGGCCCTCTTGGTTTCGGCGGACGATCCGCGTTACCCCGGACCGGCCAAGAAAATCCGCTACGACTATTATCAGCCAGCCCGGGACAAGCAGCCCCCCGGCACCATCAAGGCCGAGATCAACCCGACCACCGGCCATGCCTGGGCCAAGCTGGAGCTGGATGCCGCCGAACCGCTCAAACGCATTGTCAGCTACTCGGATGATCGCTTTCACGTATACCAACTGGTGGATGAGAAATCCAAATCGGTGGCTGCGCGCACCGACTCTCTCGGCCGGACCAACCGATTTGAATATGCCCAAGGCGGCGGTCAGCCCTCAACCCAAATGGATTATTCCGGCCGCCGCCTGGAAACGCAGCGCGACAACCATGGCCGCGTACTTTCATCCCGCGACAAAAAAGGGCGCACTAAAACTCACCAGCGTGATGCCCAAGGTCGCCTCACGCAGACAACCGACAGCTATGGGCGCGTGACCAAGATTGATCGCGATTCGGTCGGGAGAATCCAGCGGGTAACCAAACCCACTGGGCAGGTTCATAAATTCACCCACGACAGTGCGGGCCGAGTTATCGCCTACACCGGCACCAAAGGACGCGTCACCGCGACCTATGATGCGCAAGGGCGCCGGATCAGTTTCACGGATGCTTTGGGCAATAGCCTCTATGCAACGCGAGACACGCACGGACGCGTTATTGCCGTGAACGATTCTTTGGGTCGAGTTACCCGCCATGAATACAATGAGCGCGGCCTCGTGACCAAAACGACCACGCCCGACAACCAGAACCGGACTTTCAGCTACGATAATTACGGTCGCAAAGTCGCTGAGACCGACACCGCTGGGCGCACGGCCACCTTTGCCTATGACGACCTCAGTCGCATCACCAAGCAGGTGGGTTTCGACGGCCGCGTCACCACGTATGAATTCTCGGAATTCCCCGGCGGCTGCGGCACCTGCACGATCTCGCAGCAGCCCACGCGCATCGTCGGCCCGGATGGCGTCGCCACCACTTTCCTCTACGACGCCGAAGGGCGCGTGCTCGCTCGCACTGTCGCCAGCGGCACCGAAGCGGCGGCTACCACGACCTATGATTACGACCTGGACGACAACCTTGTCGCCACCACCGATCCCCTCGGCCGCACGACCCGCTCCACTTACGACGACGACAAACACCGCCTCACTAGCACCGATCCGCTCGGCCGAGTGACGCGCTGGGTTTATGACGAGCAGGGTAATATCACCTCGATAACTGCACCAGATGGAGCCGTGACCCGCCACCAATACGATGTCGCCAACCGTCTTATTGCCACAACCGATGCCGCCAACCAGACGACGCGCATTGGCTATGACGTGGCCGGCCGTGTGATTAAAACCACCAATGCTGCCGGTGAAGCGACGATCTTCGGGTACGATGCCACCGGCCAAAAAACTTCCGCCCTCTACGCCGATGGCAAACGGCAGACATGGACCTACGATGTTGCCGGCCGCGTGAGCAGCACCGTGTCTACCGAAGGTGTCGCCAGCAGCACGAGCTATGATAGTGGCGACCGCCCGCTCACGGTCACCCGCACCGTTCCCGGCTCACCCGCCGAGACGACCACATTCACGTACGATGCACTCGGCCACCGACTCTCGATGGCGGACGCTCTCGGTCGCACCACGCGTTGGACCTACGATGCCCGCGGCAATGTGCTCACGCTCACCCGGCCCGACGGCCATATTGGCACGCGGAATACCTATGATGCGCAAGTCAGCTTGCTCACCACCACCGCACCCCGCGCCGCCCGTCTCACCACCGCCACACCCCGTGCTACCCGCTTCACCTGTTTTGCAAGCACACCTCGCGTATTTGAAACTCGCCGACATCGCCGCCCAATGCGAACCCCTCGCCACCGACGCCGCCGCGAAAGGCTGGACGCACGTCGAATATTTGCGCCGCTTGATCGAAGGCGAATACCGCGCCCGCCAGCAACGCGCCATCGAACGCCGCCTCCACGCCGCCCGATTCCCGGTAGTGAAGACCCTTGATCAGTTCCGCTGGGACTGGCCCAAAAAGATCAACGAACTCCAGGTCAAAAACCTGCTCCGCCTCACGTTCATCGAAAAGAAAACCAACGTCATCCTGCTGGGCGGCGTCGGGCTCGGCAAGAGTCACATCGCCGCGGCCCTCGGCTACGAAGCCTGCCAGCGCGGCCACACCGTGCTCTTCACCACAGCCGTGGACGCGCTCAACACCCTAGTCGCCGCGCAAGCCGCGCAACGCTTGCCAGCCGAATTGAAACGCTACCTCACTCCTGACGTGCTCATCCTCGACGAACTCGGATACCTGCCGCTCGACAAGACCGGCGCCGATCTCCTGTTCCAAGTGATCAGCCAACGCTACGAACGCGGCACGCTGATCATCACGACCAACAAAGCCTACAAGAACTGGCCCGAGATATTCAACCACGACGCCGGCATCACCAGTGCGATCTTGGATCGCGTGCTGCACCACGCTGAGACGGTCGTCATTGAGGGAAAAAGCTACCGCATGAAAGACCAGATCGAGCCGCCGCTCTGATTACCACGGACCAAGCCTCGACGCTCAAGCCGGTGGTTTGCTTCACCGACCGCCGGCTTTTTTAGAAAATGCCGCCATGGTTTTCAAACCGCCCATTTTTAGTGAAGAACACCCCGCCGCTCACAGCTGCTTCGCCGAATCAGTTTCGTGGACCCGGAGACTGGCAACGCGCTGATCTTCGTCACCAATCAGTTCGACTTGGATGCGTTGATCGTTGCCCAAATCTACCGCCGGCGTTGGGCCATCGAGTTGTTCTTTCGCTGGATCAAACAGCACCTGCGGCTGCGGGGTTTCTACAGCACTTCGTTCAACGGCGTGCGGGTGCAAATTTGGTCAGCGATCAGCGCCTATCTGCTCGTGGCCATAGCCAAGCGTCGGTTGCACCTCTCGCAGTCGCTTTGGGAAGTTTTGCAAATCGTGAGCATCGCCTCCATGGAGCAAATTGCTCTTCCAGAATTGCTTGAGACTATTGATACCACATCTAAACAGATCGATAACTCTAAACAACTGGAGATCAATTACTCATAACTGGACAGCCGTGACCCCCGTAATTCGATAAACCCGTTTCAACTGCCTCGGCTCAGAACAAAAACTGCATGCGGCTGCGCAGCCCGTTGATCGTGTTCTCGGCTGCCGCGCCCGTGATCCGGCCCGTGGCCTTGGCGTATTCGTACCCGAAAGTTAAACGCACGGCATTGCCGAGGAAGTAATAATTGCCGCCGACATAAAAGGATTTGAGCTGGTCGAAATCGCCGGTGGCGGGGGCGTTGCGGATCAAGGCGCCCGGGGAAAGCCCAAGACCATCGGAATCCACCGTGGAATAACGCAACACCAGTTCCCATTCCCGGGTAAACTTGAATGACGGTTCAATCATGAAGCCAGTCTGGCGCGCGTCCGGGCCGGGCCGGGCATAGCTGGCGGTGATGAACTCGGTCATGAGAGACAGCGCGGCCACATCGTAGCGCAGATGAGCCGCCGTGGCGCTGATGGGGCCGGCCGCGAGAAGATCGGGCAAATATCCGCCGTCGATGCCACATTCCAAGAGACCGGAGCCGAGCGCCCGGCTGAAACCCAAGCGTGCATAATAGGCGGGTTGATTTGCCACATTCCCGGCGGTGCCTGCGGAATTTTTTGCCCCGGGGTTGGTCACGGCGGCGGCGTAGTGGAAGCCGCGGGGCAGTTTGCCTTTCAGATGCACCCCGGTGTTTTTTGCGCCAAAGCCGCGCCCAGGTTGCTCGACGAAGGCGCGGTGCGAGGCGGAGCGCTCGACGGCCTTGATCACGGAGTCGGAAATCTGTTCTTCCCGCAAAAAGGGCACTTTGGTGTAGCCGAAGTTGATCTCCATGTCGGGGACACCCTTGTATGAGATGTATCCCTGCTCGATGGTGTTCGAGGCGGCGAAATCGGCCTCGACCAATCCGCTCCACTGCTCGGTGATGTAGCCGGTCGCCGCGAGCTGCAGGCGGCGCATGAGAAAACTATTGCGCGCGGGTAGCTCCGGGCCGTTCGACACCTCGGTTTTCAAGCTGTCCCACTGGGAATGAATTTTTCCCGAAATGATCAGACGCGAAATGCCTTTCTCCTTGGGCATCGCATAGACCGGGACAGCCTTTCCGGGACCCGCAGTTGATACCGTTGTCGCCGAGGCGGGTGCTGGGGCGCTCAGAGGCTGGCTTGGGCTGGCTGATTTCTCCAATTGGCGGATGAGGTCGGCTTGCTCCTTCGTCAGGCTGCCATTGCGTACCAAGGTGGAAAGCAATTCCGTAAGCGCTTGGTTGGTGTCTGCCCTTAGTGGGGCGGACAGCATTGCCAGACAACCGACGATGAGCAGGGAGAAAGAGTGAGCTGAGCGCATGCGAATCAGGTGTGGTGCTGGGAGTCTGAGGGGTGATTACTTCGCGCCGGAGGCGAAATCATCAAAGAGCGTTACGCTGTCGGCCTTGGTCCACAGACCGACGCTGCCCGCATTGACGAAGGAAGTGTCCTCAACCTGGAACAGTTGGCGGCCGTTAAAGAACACGGTGAACAAGGCGCCTTCAAATTCGACGCGCATCGTGTGCCACGCACCGGCGGGCACGGGGATATCGACACCCTTGGCGGTGGGTGGCTGGCCTTTCACCGGGAGCATGGTCCGTTTTCCGTCCTGGAACTTATAAATAACAACATTCCCCTCCAAGGAATTCGAGCGGGCGAGGTAATAGTTATTGGCGTCGGTAAAACGCCAAACGATGCCGATGGACTGGTCTTTCTTGCCGGACACGGCCTTGGCCTTGACCTCGACAAAACCATCGCGCAACGGGGTCGCCGGTTGCGCGCACCAGAGATAACTGCCCACTCCCGATTGCCGCAAGGCGTGCGGACCGCTGGGAGCGTCGGCCACGGCGACAATTTGCCAATCGGCATCGCCCGTGCCCGTGACACCGGTCTGCCAGGGCGCGGGCAGTTTCCCGACGGGGAGCTTATCGAAAGATTCAGTCGCGGCAAAAAGGCCGGACGTGAAGGCAAGGAGGAGCGCGGCGACGAACAGGCGGGGGGTATTCATAATTTGTTTTGGATACATGGAAGAGAAGGAGCGAACGACGGGGAGGAATTGAATCAAGGATTTTTTCGGGCAGGGACAGTGCGTCCCGACTTCATGGGCACGTTAGCTTTTTCCGCAGAGGCAGTGACTCAACAGCCTCTCAGCGGACGGCCGAGAGTAGGATCGGAGGAAGATGATTTCATCGGCCATGAGGAACGCCGCGGCGGCGATCATTTGGGGGATACGGGAGCGGGATTCCCGGAGGCAGCTACCGCCGCCTCAAAAATGCGGAACTCTTCGATGCCAGCCTCTTTCCCTTTGAAGTCCGGCGCCGCGCCCGTGACCGTCAGCCGCACATAGCGGGCGGGGATGGCCGCGAACGTATCGGTGAGCACGCTTTCCCCCGCGTTGGGCGAGGTTCTGCTCACGACCGTGATGAAAGTGACGTCGTCTGCCGAGACGGACACATCAAAGGTGTACGGTCTCTTGTTGCGGGGCAGAACCTCGGTCCGCCCGATGGAATGAATTCGGCCCAAGTCGACTTGAAGCCATGGCTTGCTGGGCAGATCCAACGCGGCCCAATGGCTGATCGGAAATCCATCCACCGCACCGCTCGCTTCCCGGCCGGGAAGCTGGGATAAGTAGGTCGTGGGCTTGTGCAGCGCCAGGTTTTTCGTGGCGACTGGCGCGGGTGCGCGCTCCGGACCGGCTCCAGTTAGCAAAGTCACCTCGCCGTCACGGGAAATTTTGCCAAAGCCGATCTTCACGATTCCGGCCCCGTTCTTCTTGTGCACGGTGTTACCTTCTTCCCAGATCGCATAGACGATATCGGCGGCCGCCATTTCGACAAAGCCGATCGCCTGATCGGTCGAGCCGCGGATCGTGCGTTCTCCGATCCAGGTGCCGTCACGCCGCACGTTGTACTTACCGCCGAAGCAGGAGGCGTACATTTGGTTGGAGCGATCGATGGCCAGATCCGGCCTCATCCAATCTCCGCCGCTGACCACTTTGCCTTCCGCGATGAAGGCCGGCGTTTCCGAGGTGCTGTCGGGGCGGAAGAACAAGCCCTCGCCGTCGACGACGTAGGGGGCGTTGTTGGAGTCCGTTTCCACATCCGGCCCGATGGCGTCGCCGTCGGAAATTCCGGCGGACGTCCAAGTAACGCCTCCGTCGGTGGATCGCCGGTAGGCAATGGGGCGGGGCTTTCCGGTGCGATAAACGACATGCAGGGTGTCGTCGCGGCCAATGGCGATGTCGCCGAAAACATGATCGCCCCAGCTCAGCAGGGGCCGGTCAGGATCGGTGAGTGGCACCCAGGCGGAGGCTCCGGGAGTGAGCTTCAACAGGCCGCAAAAGCCGCCGTTGTGGCCGCCGCGGCGCAGGAGATACACGTTGTTCTTCGAGTCGATTCCGAGCTTGGTGTCTCGAATCAGTTCGGAGGCCGGGGTGACTTTCACCCATTGGTTGTTTTTATCTAGATAGGCGTAATCCGAACCGCCCATCACATGGGGGCGATTGTGGCTGTCGATGACGATGTCCGGCTCGGATCGCTCCACGCCGAAGCCGCCGGCCGATTCCAGCAGCACGCCGGTAAACTCCTCAGGACCCCATTGGTCAGCGGTGGCGTCATATTTTTTGTAATACAGCAATCCCGTCCGGCTGTAGACGAGGTGGACGTTGCCCTGCGAATCGAGCGCGATATCGGGAAAACTGCCGTGGGCGACCGCATCGCCTTTTGCGCCGCGGGCGGTGGAAGCCGGCTCGTCTGCTCTGGCGAGGCAAAGGCAGAGCAGGAAACAGATCAGCTTGGTTAAGGGGTGTGGGGGAAAAATCATAATTGAGAGGAAGCGGGATTACTGGCGGAGAGGAAACTGGATTATCGAATTACGGGAGGCTCCGTGGATGGGGTTTACGGGGAAGGGGTGCCGGGTGCATGACATCCATGATTTCGAGCCTGCTCATCGCCGGAACTAACTACAGTCGGACATGCGAAAAACAAGTCATTACTGTCCGAAGTGTTCTGGTGCGTCGGGTGGGACGCGGAGCCTGACGTGATTTCACGCCGCGTTATCCCCGTCGGCTGGGCTTGTTTCCCTTCGTGAAAATTCGGGCTGGCCGAGCCAAAGCGCTTGGGGGACGCCGATTGGTCGGGAAAGAATTTTGCTCGCTGATTAAGCGAGCAAAAAAAAGGCGCAATCCCCGAGGGGATTGCGCCTTGAAAGTCGAGCGACGGTGATCGCTTACAAGGAAATCTTGTAGGTGATCATCAGCCGGCGCGGTTGATAGCGATTGAAGAATGACGGGTTGTAGAAGCTATCGAAGAAGTTCTTGATCTGGAAATTGATCGAGCTCTGCAGGTGGCCGCGATGTTTCCAGGAATAGCCGCCAAACACGTCAGCCAGAGTGTAGCTTCCGGTACTGAAAGGAACCAACGAGCTGCCCATCTCTTCACTGTAGTATTGCTTGGAGATGGATTGGACGCCGGTGCCGATATGGAAGCCCTTCATGGCCCCATCGGTGAAGGTATACTTGGCCATCAGATTCGCGGAATGCTTCGGGGCGAATGAGATCGGGGTCCCGACCGGAAAGTTGGCAAGGATACTCTCCTTCACGAAAGCATCCATGTAGCTGTAGCTCGTGTAGATTTGGAAGTTCTTGATCGGCGAGTAGGTGGCCTCAAATTCGAAGCCTTCCGAGCGCATGGTGCGACCGGTGACCGTCGTCTGGAAGGTCAACGACGTCAAAGGATCGAGTTCGAAGATATTCGTCGCGAAGTTGGTGTTCGTCGCCTGATAAACCCCGAGATTGAAGGACAGCCGTCCGTCCATGAGGTCGAACTTGAAGCCTGCATCGTAGCCTTTGCCCTCGACGGGCGGGATCGGGCCCGAGGGAACGTTGCGGATCAGCTTCGTGCCGGGCTGGCCGGCGAATGACGTGCTGTAGCTGGTATAAAAGCCAATGTTGTCGGTCAGCTTGACCAGCGCACCGATCTGCGGGGAGTTTTTGCGCACCGCCGGATTCACGATCTTGACGTTGGTGAGGCGGTTGAGCGATTCGCTGTTCAGCTTGTTGGTGCGGAAACCGCCCAGCAGCGTCAGGCGCTTATTGAACAGGGTGGCAACGGCGGTGGCATAATACGCTTGGGTCTTGGAATAACTCCAACTGGAGCTCGCGAGCACCAGGTCTTGAGGATTCACGTAGACGTTGTTATCCCAAGTCGAAGGATTACGCAGGTCCCACTTCGGGGGATTCAGAGCGCCCGGACGGTTGGATTGATAGCTACCACCGGAACCATGGGTGTCGAGGCCGCCGAAGAGTACATTGAGGTCGTTCGAGCCAAACACGAAATTGTGGGAGGCTTCGAGTTGATAGGCGACGCCATGGGCATCGTTCCCCTCAACCCGGCCGCGCCGGCCGAGGAAGTTGAAGGAAGGATCGGCAGGCAGGTTGTTCGTCACATCGGACGTACCGGTGGAACCGAAAAAGACACCCCGCTGGTTGAAATTGTAGTAGGCACGAATATTCCAATCGGCGATTTTGCCAAGAATTTCGGCCGAGGTCACCGTGTTGTCCTGATCCCGGCGATCGGTCGCGGAGGAATAGCTGAAATTGCGGGGCAGGCCGGGATAAAATGACCAGCCGGCGTTGACCGACGGGGTGAAATTACGTGGGCGGATCTGCGGACGCAGGAGTGGCGTGGCGTTTTCGACGGTATTGGATTTTTCGTAATCCCAGGTGATGCTCCAGTTCTTGTTGGGCACCCATTGGATGGCGGGGAATATCAGCGTCCGTTCCTTGCGATAGTTGGGATAGATATCCTTGTTTGTCTCACCAAGAGCGACGATGCGGTAACGCAGAGTCTGGGCCTGATCGATCGAACCCCAGACGTCGAGCGTGGCACCAAGGCGATCAAAGGAACCAGCGGAAACGCTGAGTTCGCCGCCGCGTTTGGCCATCGGGCGCTTGGTGATGTAGTTGACGACACCGCCAGGGGCCAGCGACCCGTAGAGAACGGAGGAAGGGCCGCGGGAAACCTCGACGCGGGCGATGACGGCCGGGTCAATGAGGCCGGCGCCGGCGAACCCATTGCGCAGCGGGGAATTTTGTTCGAAGCCGCGAATATTGATCATGTCACGGGTGCCACCGAAATTGGCATTGGTCTTCGTGACGCCGGGAGCGTAACTGACGACCTCGTTGAACAAGGTGGGGTTGATGTCGTTGATAAATTCTTCCGTGAACGCGGTGATCGAGATAGGAATATCTTTGATCGGGGTGTTCATACGGGTGGCAGACACGGCATTCGACGCGCGGTATCCGATGTCCTTGGACGTGGAAACGACGAACGGCGAGAGTTGTACGATCTCCTCATTGAGAGGGGCCGGGGTGGAGGTCTGGCCGGACGAGACAATCGCCAAACCGCAGGCTACAAGCGGTAGGGCAATACGATAGACTAAACGAGGAACTGGGGAGTTCATGTAGTATTATGGTGTTGTTAGTTTGGACTAAGCCAAAGACGCAAGTTGATGCATCTTTGGAAAGGGGTAGATGCCATGAGGCCATTATGCCATGAGGCGAGAAGCGCGGATCGAAGGGGGTATCCGGAGATAAAGCAACTGTTTTTACAGGCCGGCAATTCATCGACACCGCCTATTCATAAAGGAAAAGAGGTGGCGGTGAGGGCGGCGAGCGTGGTGAGGGCGCGGCGCTCGTGATCGGCCGCCAAGTGGAAGATAATCGGTGGTGGTGTGATGGCGGCTGTTGGGGCGGCAGTCGCGCGAGCACGCGGTTCAACATCGCCGAGCCGAGTTTGGGCATGGTGCGATCCCGGAAGGAGGAGAAAACCCGAGATGCTTGGCCACCAAGGCGAGACGACGGGGGCGTTTCTCATCAGTCCAGCCGATCCACGTGTCGCGGTGGCGCAGGTGCCAGACGGCGATGTCCATGAATGCGGCATCTGACAAACGAGGTGTGACGAATCTACGGCGACTCCTCATAGGGAAGCGGACTTCAGGAGGGTAGGTGAAACAAGTGAAGATAAAGGGAAAAGATGGCCCGAAATAGCCCGGAATAGCCCAAGATAGAACCGGACAGGCTCTGAGAGCCGAAATCGCACAACCTATTTACCAAAAAGCCCTCCCGAGCAATGGGAGGGCTTTCAAATTGGGTGCAGGGCTTGGATTTGAACCAAGGACCTTCAGGTTATGAGCCTGACGAGCTACCAGGCTGCTCCACCCTGCAACAAAGGAAGGAGCAACGTGCGAATCGCCTTTGGGTCTGTCAACGGCCTTTTTTAAAAATGCTTAGAATGGTCTTGCCACCATAGGATGCTCTCTTTCTTTTCGACCTTTCCTGTTCCTTCAATCCTCCCATCAATCCGCCGGTGCAGTCCTCTTACAGGAGGGATTGTGCGGGCAACTCCGTTAGCGATCGCAAGGCGGCCCAGTTGGCCGACCTGTGTATCGAATACATAGATCACCATGAACATTACTCCAAAAGACTTGCTCGATGCTGGCGTCCATCTCGGCCACCAAACTCGCCGCTGGAATCCGCGCTCCAAACCCTACGTCTACGGTCACCGTCAGGGTATCACGATCATCGATCTCGAGAAGACTCACGCCGCTTTGGAAAAAGCCTGCGCGTTCGTCGAGAATCTCGTCGCTTCCGGCACGGACATCTTGCTGGTCGGCACCAAGCGTCAAGCGCAGGAACTGGTCCGCGAGGCCGCCGCCGCGACCAACATGCCTTATGTCACCACGCGTTGGATGGGTGGCACGCTCACGAATTTCGAGACCATCAAGAAGTCTCTCGCGAAGTACAAGAAGTACCAAGTCATGGACACGAACGGCGAACTCGCCAAGTTCTCCTCCAAGGAAGAATCCGCCATTCGTCGCGAGATGGCCCGCATGACCCGTAATTTTGACGGTATCATCGGTCTGACGGGTTTGCCTGGCGCGATGTTTGTCATCGACGTCGGCTATGAAGAGATCGCCGTCCTCGAGGCCCGCCGCGTGGGCATCCCGGCCATCGGCTTGGTTGATACCAACTCGGATCCGACGCTTCTGTCGCACCCCATCCCCGGCAACGACGACGCCACCAAGTCGATCCGCATCGTGCTCGATGCCATTGTTGAATCCATCCAGAAAGGTCTCGCTCAGCGCCAGAATCGCGGCGTAGCGAACCAGATTACGGACAAGGATGCCGAGGCTGCCGCATCGGTCGCTCCTGTGAGCGCTGAAGTGCCGGTAAATCCCACTGGTCTCGCTGAAGAGATGGGCAACGGTGGGGCCGATAAGCCCGCTGCTGCTGCCGCCCGGAAGCGCGTCGTTCGCACTGGCGCCGCCGCAAAGGCCACGGTCAGCACCGAGGACGTCTAACTTTTAAAACTGATACCTACTACTACTATGGCAGCTATTACCGCCAGCATGGTCGGCCAACTCCGCGAGAAATCCGGCGCGGGTTTGCTTGATTGCAAAAAAGCGCTCGATGAAGCCCAGGGAAATATGGAGCAAGCTGAGACGATCCTTCGCAAGAAGGGTATCTCTTCCGCCGCGAAGAAAGCCGGCCGCTCTACTTCCGAGGGCTTGATCGAGGCCTACATTCACGTCGGGGGCAAAGTCGGGGTGCTCGTCGAAATCAACTGCGAGACTGATTTCGTCGCCAAGACGGATGAGTTCAAAGCGTTCTGTCGCGACATCTGCCTCCAGGTCGCCGCCGCCAGTCCGACTTGTGTGCGTCGCGAGGAAGTATCCGAGGCCGATGTGGCCAAGGAGCGCGATATCGCCACCGCCCAAGTGCAGGGGAAGCCCCCGGCAGCCATCCAGAAGATCGTCGAGGGTAAGCTCGATAAATACTACTCGACGGTCTGCTTGCTGGATCAGCCCTTCGTGAAGAATCCCGAGCAGAGCATCAAAGATCTTCTCACCGTGCTCATCGCTAAGCTCGGGGAAAATATCCAGATCCGCCGCTTCGTGCGTTTCCAGCTCGGCGCCTAAGACCGGGCTCGATCATTGATTTCCAAGGCGCTCCCGCAACGGAGCGCCTTTTGAATTTCCAGAGTGGAAAAGCATCCTCCGAAGCCTTGGCGAAGGAGGATATGCCGCGGTCGGAATTGAGAGTTTTCATTCTGATTTTATCCGTGCCCATCCGAGTAATCCGTGGTTAAGGTTGGCGCATGAAAGTCACCCAAGGCCAGATCATCACGCGCGGGCTCACTAATTGTTGTCCGAATTGTGGCGGTCGTACGCTCTTTAAGGCTGGGGCATATTTTGAGCTGAACAAAGATTGCCCGGAGTGCGGCTTGAAAATCGTGAAGGACGACGGCTTCTTCCTTGGTGCCATGTCGCTCAACTACGGGGTCACGCTGGTGGGTTTTCTCACGCCGGTCGGCATCCTCTGGTACAAAGGCGTGCTCGGCAACACCACCGCAATTGTCCTGGCGTTGGCGGGTTCGTTTTTCGTTCCGGTGTTACTCTACCGCGCGTCGCGTAGCTGGCAGTTAATGCTCTATTACTTTTTCCTCCCGCAACATTTGTTGGCGAATCGCCGGGAACTGGGGACGGAAGACGAGAATGTTTGAGGGTGGGGGAGGGCGGCTCGGTCGGGTAACTTTGGCCCGCCTTCGTCAGGGCTTCGACGCGGCAATTTCCTTTCAATTTTTAAAATAAATTTGGCGGAGAGGGAGGGATTGGCAGCCTGCGGCTGGTGCTGCGCACTCGCGCTTCGCGCGCCCCTTCTTCGCTTCGCTCCGTCGAACTTTGTTCTCATCCCTCCTCTTGGACCACGTTGCTATGTCCGGTCTACGAAAATAGCGATGCGATCCAAAACCTTGGTGGAAATTGGCGGAGAGGGAGGGATTCGAACCCCCGGAACCCTTGCGGGCTCATCTGATTTCGAGTCAGACGCGATCGACCACTCTGCCACCTCTCCGTTGCGCGAATCGAAAAAGTAGAACGCCAAAGGCAAAACGGAAGCGAAAAGTGACCATGGCCCGCTTCCGCCTGCATTTATGTCCGAGTCGGACTGCTGATATGGTATAAAGTCTGAAACTGTCCTCGCATGCTCCAAATTATGAATAAGGTTTTTCTAAAACCTCCTTGCCCATCGGTGGCCGGCTGGTAGGTTGCCGCGAGTATTTTCCACCCACCTCCACGCCATGGTCACCGCCAACAACGAACTCGCCTATAACAGCAAGATTGAGGGCGACGTCGTAGTCACCCAAGCCGATGCGGCGATCAATTGGCTGCGAAGCAATTCCATGTGGCCGATGCCGATGGGTCTGGCCTGTTGCGCGATCGAATTGATGGCGGTCGCTTCCAGCCGTTACGACATCGCCCGGTTCGGCGCGGAGGTCATGCGTTTTTCTCCCCGTCAATCCGACTGCATGATCGTCGCCGGTACGGTCACTTACAAAATGGCGACGGCAGTCCGTCGCATCTATGATCAGATGGCCGCGCCGAAATGGGTGATCGCGATGGGCGCGTGCGCTTCGACGGGCGGCATGTATCGCAGCTACGCGACCTTGCAGGGCGTGGATCGCATTATTCCCGTCGATGTATATGTCAGCGGCTGTCCGCCGCGGCCCGAGGCGCTCCTCGATGCCCTCATGAAACTCCAACACAAGGTCAAACGCGAGCGTTCGGCCTCCCAACTCTTCCGCGCCTGATCCCTCACTGCTGCCCATGAGTATCAACGCCGCTCTCATCGCTTCTGCCCAGGGAAGATTTCCCAACGCTACCGAGCGCGCCAGTGCCGATCATACCGCGCTGAATATTCCGGCCGATGAAGCGATGCTGTGCCTCGAGTACTTCCGCGACGCGCAGGATTTTAATTTTCTCGTCGACGTGACCGCGATCGATTGGAGCGCGGAGCAATCACCCCGTTTCACCGTTGTCTGGCATCTTTATTCTAGCCTCACGCACAGCTACGTTCGCGTGGCGGCGAATTGCGTCAATGACGGCGAGCCCACCATGGCTTCCGCGACGGCTCTCTGGCCGGCGGCGGATTGGCACGAGCGTGAGACTTTCGACATGTTTGGCATCAAGTTCACCGGGCATCCTGATTTGCGCCGTATCTTGATGTGGGAGGGCTATCCGTATTTTCCCCTGCGCAAGGAATTCCCGCTCGCCGGTCTGCCGGCCGATTTGCCGGATTTCGAGGTCGCGGCCGAGACCGGCACACGGCTTATTTCTGCGCCGATGGCCGGCGGTCCATTCGTCGCCGGGCAGGGTGAACCGATGAGCGAGGCCGAGCCCCGCGCCAAAGACGAAGCGTGGAGTGAACAGAATCCCAAGGGCTGAAGAACTGAAAAATTGAATGACTGACAATACCGCCCAACTCCCAGTTTTGATTTTGCTGACAGGATTCAGCCTTTCAGTCCTTCGGCCCTTCCGTCTTTTCCTTTAATGGCCACCGAACACGCCTTTCCCGACGCCACCGCGAAGACCGCCGCAAACTTCCCCAAGGAGTTTGATACCGAGAAAATGTCCATCTCGATGGGGCCGTCTCATCCCTCCACGCATGGGGTGTTGCGCATCCAGTTTGAGCTCGATGGTGAGACGGTGACGAAGGCCGACCCAGTCGTTGGCTACCTGCACCGGGGCGACGAGAAGATTGCCGAGAACATGACTTATAATCAGTTCGTGCCGTACACGGACCGGTTGGATTATCTCGCGCCACTTTCCAACAACGCCGCTTATGCGCACGCGGTCGAGCAGCTCGCGGGATTGAAAGTTCCCGCGCGCGTCGAGGCGATCCGCGTCATCACTTCCGAAATGGGCCGCGTCTCGGCACACCTGATGGGGCTCGGCGCTTACGGCATCGATGTCGGTGCGTGGACGGTGTTCATGTACTGCTTCACTGAGCGCGAGAAACTTTACACGCTCTACGAAAAACTCACGGGCGCCCGCTTCACCACGAGCTATAGCCGCATCGGTGGGGTTTCGCGCGATGTGCCGCCGGGCTGGATCGAGGAAGTCGATGGTTTCTGCGATCAGTTTCTCCCGATCCTTGACGAGATTCTCGGCCTGTTGACGCGGAATAAAATTTTCATGGATCGCACCGTCGATGTCGGCGTGATCTCAAAGGAAGACGCCATCGCCTACGGACTGAGCGGCCCGAATCTGCGTGGCTCCGGCGTGGCGATGGATCTGCGCAAGGACCGGCCTTACTGGGGCTACGAGCAATACGAGTTTGATGTGCCCGTCGGTTCGAAGGGTGATTGCTACGATCGTTATCTTTGCCGTGGTGAGGAGATGAAGCAGTCCATCCGCATTCTTAAGCAGGCGATCAAGAAATTCCCGTCGGGCGATTGGTACGCGAAGGATGCCCGCCGGATCTTCGCGCCACCAAAGGAGAAAATCCTCACGTCGATGGAAGAGCTGATCAATAATTTCATGATCGTGACCGAGGGTCCGCAGATGCCGGCCGGTGAAGTATACTTCGAGGCGGAAAATCCCAAGGGCACGCTCGGTTTCTACATTGTGAGCAAGGGCGGCGGCGTGCCTTACCGGATGAAGATTCGCAGCCCCTCGTTCTGCAATCTCTCGATTCTCCCCAAACTTTGCGTCGGCAACATGGTGTCCGATGTCGTCTCCATCCTCGGCTCGCTCGACTTCGTCATGGGCGAGTGCGACCGCTGAAAACAGTAGCGAGTAGCCCGCATGAACAATCCAAACCCAGCTCCCAATCACCACCCGCTTACCGGTGGTTGGTTGCTGGATTTTTATCTACCCACGACCCGCTCCTCGCTCCTCGCTCCTTCCTCGCGATGAAACTGCAACTGAAACTCAAGCCCGAAACCCTCAAGCAGATCGACGAGGTCATCACCCATTATCCGGTGAAACGCAGTGCGCTGCTACCTTTGCTACACCTGATCCAGGAGGACACGGGCTACATTTCGGCTTTGGCCATCGAATGGATCGCGGCGAAACTCGAATTGCAGCCGATCAACGTGTACGAGGTCGTCACGTTCTATCCGATGTTCCGGCAAAAACCCATCGGCCGCCGCCACATCAAGGTTTGTCGTACGCTCTCCTGCGCGCTCACGGGCGGCTACAAGGTGTGCGATCAATTTCAGCAGGAATTTGGCTGCCATCTCGGCGAGGTATCCGCGAGTGGAGAAGTCACGATTGATTTCGTCGAGTGTCTGGCCAGTTGCGGTACCGGTCCGGTCGTGATGATCGACGACGAACTGCACGAGAAAGTGGATGCGGAAAAAGTGAAAGTGCTGGCCGCGCAAATCCGCGCCACCGCGCAAGCAAAGTCAGGAGCAAATTCATGACGAAGCACCGCATCACGCATCTACCGCCGCTGCGCTTCGGCATCGTGCTCGGGCTGATCACTGGCTTCATCGGATTGATCGTGGCACCGGTGTTGCTGGCCACGCTCGGTGCGGCGGCGACGGTCGCTGATCTCAACGTTGCGCCCAAGCTTTTGGGTATTCCGTGGTTGTTCGCCGGGGCGGCTTCGTTGTTCATGCCCTTCATTCATGCGTTGGGCGGATTCGTCTTCGGCGTGGTGCTCGCCATGGTTTATAATTTCGCGGCCCGCTGGACCGGCGGCATCGTGTTCCACTCGGAAGACACCAACTGATCCGCCACCCCACACGCTTTCACTCTCACTTTCCCTTTTCCCTTCAGATGTCCGCTCCCACCCAACGCCGCCTGATCTTCGCTCACATCGATGAGCCCGGCTACACCAATGACCTCGCCTGCTACCAGCAACACGGTGGCTACGAGGTCATGAAGAAATCGTTTGCCCGGAAGCCGGAGGAGTTGATCGATGAAGTGAAAAAATCCGGCCTGCGCGGTCGCGGTGGCGCGGGTTTTCCGTGCGGCGTGAAGTGGACGCTGGTTGATCGCAAGAGCGGCAAACCGATTTATCTCATCGTCAACGCCGACGAGTCCGAGCCCGGCACCTTCAAGGATCGCTACATCATGCATCAGGATCCGCACCAGTTGATCGAGGGCACGATGATTTCCTGTTTCGCGAACAACGTGAAGCAGGCCTACATTTATATTCGCGGCGAGATGCCGCATGGCGCCCGCATTTTGGAGAAGGCTATCGCCGAGGCCCGCGCGGCCAATCTCGTTGGTCCGAACATCCTCGGTTCGAACTACAGTTGCGAAATCTACGTGCATCGCGGTGCCGGCGCGTACATTTGCGGCGAGGAAACCGGCCTGATCGAATCACTCGAAGGCAAGCGCGCCAACCCGCGCATCAAGCCCCCGTATTTCCCCGCCGTCCTCGGCCTTTATCAGTGTCCGACGATCGTCAACAACGTCGAGACGCTCTGTCATGTGAAGCTCATCGCCGACATCGGGGGCGAGGCCTACACGAAGATCGGCACGCTCAACAACACCGGCACGCGCATTTTCTGCGTCTCCGGCCACGTGCAGCGTCCGGGCTATTACGAATTCGAAGCCGGCAAGATCACGATGGGCCAGTTGCTCAACGAAGTCTGCGGCGGTCCGCTCCCCGGTCGTACGTTTAAGGCCGTGATTCCCGGCGGTTCGTCCGCGAAGATTCTCCGTTTCGGCGAACGCTTCAAGGGCAAGCGCAAGGTTGGCGCCGAGATGGTCGACTACGATTGGGGCGTCGAGGATGTGCCGATGGATTTCGATTCGCTCGGCATGATCGGCACGATGGGCGGCTCCGGCGGCGTGATCGTGATGGACGACACCGTCAACATGGTCGAGGCCCTCGCCAACATCAACGCGTTCTACTCCCACGAAAGTTGCGGCCAATGCACCCCGTGCCGCGAAGGTTCGCTGTGGATGAAAAAAATCACGACGCGCATGGTGCACGGCGAGGCGCGTGAGGCTGACGCGGCGTTGCTCAAGAATGTCGCCGATCAGATTCCCGGTCGCACCATCTGCGCGTTCGGCGAAGCCTGCTCCTGGCCGACCCAAAGCTTTCTCGCGAAGTTCGGCGACGAATTTAAAACCTATCACGAGACCAAGCAGACCGCGAAACCCGAAGACGCGATTCCGCTGATCTGAGTTTTGCACCACTAATCCACACTAATGATCACTAATAAACAGCCGACAAACTTGCCGCCATTAGTGCTTATTAGTGTCCCTTAGGGGTAAAAAATTTTCTCGTAATGATTGCTCCAGCCAAACCCGATCTAATCACCATCAACATTGATGGCCGGGAAATCGCTGTGCCTCGCGGCACGAATGTGATCGAAGCGGCCAAGCAGATCGGCACGGAGATTCCGCATTATTGCTATCATCCGAAGCTGACCATCGTGGGCAATTGCCGGATGTGTCTCATCGAAATGGGCATGCCGGCGATGGATCCCGCGACGAAGCAGCCCCTCATCGATGTGGCCACGGGCCGGCCCAAAATTAACTGGATTCCCCGGCCTCAAATCGGATGCGGTACCAACGCCTCGCCCGGTCTGCATATCCGGACCAATACGCCGATGGTGAAAGATTGCCGCGAGGGCGTGACGGAGATGTTGCTTATCAATCACCCGTTGGATTGCCCGATCTGCGATCAGGCCGGCGAGTGCAAACTCCAGGAACATTCCACCGCGTACGGTCGCGGTTATTCGCGCTTTGTTGAGCAGAAAAACGTAAAGCCCAAGCGCACGGAGCTCGGGCCGCGCGTCACGCTCGACGACGAACGTTGCATCCTCTGCTCGCGTTGCATCCGTTTCACCAAGGAAATCGCGAAGGACGACGTGCTCGGTTTCGTTGATCGCGGCAGCCACAGCACACTCACCTGTTATCCCGGCAAGAAGCTCGAGAATAATTACTCGCTCAACACCGTCGATATCTGCCCCGTCGGCGCGCTCACCAGTACGGATTTCCGTTTCAAGATGCGCGTGTGGTTCCTTAAGCAGACGCCGAGCCTCGACATCGAATCCTCCGTCGGGGCCAACACCGAGGTCTGGAGCCGCGAGGGCGTGATCTATCGCATCACCCCGCGGCGCAACGACGAGGTGAACGATACTTGGATGGCCGACTCCGGTCGCGTGTTGTACAAGGATCTGAAGACGCCCAATCGTCTGCCGGTGCTCGCTGAACCCGAGTTGCCCCTGCCTGATTTCGAGATCGCCCTCAAAGCCGCCGCCAACCTGCTGCGCTCCGATTCAGTGGTCATCGTTACTTCCGGCCGCAGTACGGTGGAGGAGCAGTTTCTTACGAAGCAATTGGCCGAGGCGCTCAAGGCGTCCGTTTATGCGCTCAGCCGCGTTGGTCAGGGTGATTCAATTCTCGTCTCGGCCGACCGTAACCCGAATATCCGCGGTACCCTCGTCAATGGTCTCCTCACGAAATTACCGCATTCCGGCGACATGAAATACGCCGATTGGAAGGCTCCCGCCAAGGGCGTCACGGTGGCGAAAACCTATGTCGGCGGACTCATCCAACTTTCGGACGACATCAATGCCGGCAAAGTGAAGGTCGTGCTTTCTGTCGGTGAAGATTTAACGGATGCCGGTTTGATCCCTGCCCAAATGAAACGGGTTTCCATTATCTATCTGGGGACGAATCAGAATCGCACGAGCGAGGCGGCCAAGGTCGTGATTCCGACGCTGCACCCGCTCGAAAAGCAGGGCACGTTCATCAATCAGCAATTCCGCATCCAAAAATTTGCCAAAGTCGTGCCCGGTCCAGTGGGCGCGACCGACGATCTCGTGGTACTCAGTCGGCTGCTCGCTGCGGTCGGTGGCGGTTCGCTGCCGTCGGACGTGACCGGTCTCTGGCCGCTGATTTCCGCCGGGGTAAAGACGCTGGCGGGCCTCAGCTACGCCACCATTCCGGCCACCGGCGCGTTGCTCGATTCCACGCCGTGGGCCGATCTGCCGTTTACCGAGGGCGAGACGCTCCACTATAAACCCGCGATTGTGCCCGTCGCGCTTGAGCCGGAAAAACCCGCGACCAAACCAAGGGCGAAAGAATAACATGATGTTCGAAATCCACTGGCTTGAGGTAGGGACGGACCGCTGGGCCGTCCGCGAATGTCGTGACCACACGTCTCACCCTTTTATCTCTTGTCGGGCCGCCGCTGGCCGGCGTGCCGCGGACGAGGCAGGGCGACCAGCGCCAGCCCTACAAAATCTGATGTCATGATCGAACTCTGGTTCAATCTTCCTCCGCTCGTGCAGATGCTCATCAAGGGTCTGCTGGTGATCGGCGTGATTTTCCCCATCGGCGGCGCCTGCTCGTTAGTGGAGCGCAAAGTTTCCGCGTGGATGCAGGGTCGCCCCGGTCCCAATCGCGCGATTCCTTTCTGGTTTGCCTGGGTGCCAGTGATCGGCCCGTTCCTGCAAAAACTCGGCGTGTTCCATCTCATGGCCGACGGCGGCAAGATGTTCTTCAAGGAAGATCCGGTCCCGGGCCACGTGAATAAATTCTATTTCACCATCGCTCCGCTCGTCGCGATGATTCCCGCACTCACCACGGTCACAGCGGTGCCGTTCGGCGCATACCTCGACAGTGCCGGTCAACTCGTCCCGGTCGTCCTCGCGAATCTCGATGTCGGCATCCTCGCGGTCTTCGCGGTTTCCTCGCTCGGCGTTTACGCGCTGATCCTCGCCGGCTGGGCCTCGAATTCCAAATATCCGTTCCTCGGCGGCGTGCGTGCCTCCGCCCAACTCATCTCGTACGAGCTGTCGATGACGCTCTCCGTGCTCCCCGTTTTCCTCTGGGTGAACGCTCCGGGCGGCAGCGGCAGTCTGAGTCTCTTCAACGTCGTGCAAGCTCAGTCCGGCGTCGGCCTCGCGTGGGATAGCATCTGGTTCGGTATCTCGATGCCGCTCTCGGCGATTATCTTTCTCGTCTCGCTCTTCGCTGAAACCAACCGTCTCCCGTTCGACATGGCGGAAGGCGAAGCTGATCTCGTCGGCGGTTTTCACACCGAATACGGCTCGTTGAAATGGGGTTTGTTCTTCGTGGCCGAGTACGCACACATGCTCGTCGGCTCCGGCGTGTTTGTTATTCTCTTCCTCGGTGGCTGGAATCCACTGCCTGGTCTGCCGCTCGCGACTGTGGCCGGTTGGCTGCATCTTACCGAACAGCCGATCATACTCGGTCTGCTCTCCATCGGCATCTTCCTCGGAAAAACGCTGTTCCTTATCTTCGTGTTCATGTGGGTGCGCTGGACGGTCCCGCGTTTCCGCTATGACCAGGTGATGAAACTCGGCTGGCAGAAACTGCTGCCCCTCGCTATCGGCAACCTCATCTTCTACGCGCTCGTCATCGCGTGGATCCAGACTAGGAATTAACCCCAGATTTCACTGATGATCACGGATAGAAAACAAAACCACGATGCCTGTCATCCCTCCGGTTGGAGGCGGGGTGCCCTCACCCCGCGAGGTACGGTGGGTTTTCCTCCGTGCTCCTGCGCGTTATCCGTGGTTAAACCCTAAAATTCTCCCATGGCCTACGTCGTCGAACGCAAACCTCTCACGCTCGCAGAGCGCTTCTACCTCCCGCAGATTTTCGCGGGCATGTGGGTGACGTGGAAACGCATCTTCCGGCCAACCGTCACACTGCAATATCCCGAAGAACGTCCGGCGATCCCGCCCGGCTATCGCGGCGTGCCGACGCTCGTGATGGATCCGAATGGTCGCGAAAAATGCGTCGCCTGCCAGCTCTGCGAATTTGTCTGCCCGCCCAAAGCGATCCGCATCACGCCCGGCACCGTCCCCGCCGACCAGCCCGAGTGCACGCACGTTGAGAAAGCTCCGAAGGAATTCGAAATCGACATGCTGCGGTGCATCTATTGCGGCCTGTGCCAGGAAGTCTGCCCCGAGGAGGCGATTTTCCTTCAGAACCAGTATTCAATGGTCGGCTACACTCGCGCTGAAATGGTCAACGACAAGGCCAAGCTCTATGAACTCGGCGGCACCTTGCCCGACCAGCATTTCAAGTGGGACAAAAAGAAATCCGCCGAGGAACACGGCAACGCGCACTGATGAACAATTCAAGAAGCGAGTATCGAGTAGCGAGGAGCGAGCATCATGCCGTGCTGGCGACGGACGGGCTTGTCCTCCTCACTTCTCGCTCCTCACTTCTCGCTCCTTTCAGCCTCAGCCATGTCTGACACTCTCTTCATCCTCTTTTCGGTGCTCACGCTCGCCTGTGCGGCGATGGTCGTGGTGAACAAAAACGCGGTTAACGCCGCGATGTTCCTGCTGCTGTCGCTCGTCGGCATGGCCGGACTCTTCATCACGCTCGATGCTGCGCTCCTGGCCTTCGTGCTGATCTTGGTTTACGCTGGCGCGGTTGTGGCGCTCTTCCTTTTCATCGTCATGTTGCTCGACACCAAGGGCACCACGAAGAAGTTGAACAAGCTGACCATAGCCGCTTCAGGTTTCGGCGGGCTGCTGCTGCTCCTGAGCGTCAATTTTATATTCAAACGCATGCAGTTGCCGACTCCGGTGGTCGGGGTCGCGATTCCTTCATTTAAGAACTACGCCGAGCAGCTCTTCACGGTTTATCTGCTGCCAGTGCAAGTCGTCGGATTTCTCCTCCTGATCGCGATGCTCGGTGTGATCGTACTCAGCAAAAAATTCAAAAACACGGAGGCGGCCAAATGATCCACGCCAGTCTCAACGCCTACCTGCTCGTCAGCGTTCTGCTGTTCATCCTTGGTTTTTTCGGCGTGCTGCTGCGCAAGAACACGCTCGTGATTTTCATGTGCTTGGAGCTGATGCTGCTCGCCTCGACGCTCGCGCTGGTCGCTTTCTCGAAGTACAACGGCACGCTCGATGGGAACGTCTTCGTGTTCTTCATCCTCACCATCGCTGCCGCCGAGGTCGCCGTCGGCCTCGCCATCATCGTCGCCCTCTTCCGCCAGCGCCACACGGTGCAGGTCGAGGAGCTGAATTTCCTGAAGAACTGAACCGAATTCTTTAACCACTAATCCACACTAATTATCACTAATCATGAACGATTCATCCCCTGCTTTTCCGGGCTTAGTGTTCATTAGTGTGACTTAGTGGTTACCTCCTGTTTTTGTCGATGGCTCCTCTCCAAACCGCTCTCCTCATCCTTCTCCTGCCGCTCGCTTCGGCGGTGGTGATCGCGTTGTTTTTGCGCAAACATGGCGCGCTGGCTTCCTATGTTTCAACGGGCGCGGCCGGTGCTCTGGCCGTGTTGTCGCTTCAATTGATTTTCGGCGGTGCCCACAATATCAACGCCTCGATGGAGTGGCTGAGCTTCGGCGACTTCACCGTGAAGCTCGGGATCAAGTTCGACGATCTCGCGGCGCTGATGCTCTTCGTCGTCAGCTTCGTCGGTTTCCTGATTCACGTTTTCTCGCTGGGCTACATGCACGACGACGCAGCTCGTGCGCGGTTCTTCGGTGGCTTGTCCATCTTCATGTTCTCGATGCTCGGCATCGTGCTCGCCGACAATCTGTTCATGATTTTCATTTTCTGGGAGCTGGTCGGTTTCAGTTCCTGGCTGCTGATCAATCATTATCACGAGAAGCAATCCGCCGCCGATGCCTCGAAGAAGGCCTTCATTGTCAATCGCGTCGGCGACTTCGGTTTCCTGCTCGGCATCATCTGGGTCAACTCCCGCTTCAACACGACCAATCTCACCGAGCTCGCCGCCATGGTTGGCGACGGCGGCGTAGTCGTCGCCACCGGCATTCCGCTACTGTTGTTCTGCGGTGCGATGGGCAAGTCCGCGCAGATGCCGCTGCAAGTGTGGCTCCCCGACGCGATGGAAGGCCCGACGCCCGTCTCCGCGCTGATCCACGCCGCCACGATGGTCGCCGCCGGTATTTACATGCTTTGCCGGATCAATTTCCTGATGGTGCCGGATGCGCTCAACGTGATCATGTGGATCGGCACCGCCACCGCCCTCTACGCCGCGCTCTGCGCCGTCGTGCAGAGCGACATCAAAAAAGTCCTGGCGTACTCGACGCTCTCGCAACTCGGCTACATGGTCGCGGCGTTCGGGCTGGGGTCGATGGTCTCCCATGAAGGCTCCATACAGATTGCCGATGGCAACGCTATCGGACCTGCACACCCACTATTTGCAGCCGGCGTCGGTGCAGCGATGTTTCATCTGACAACCCACGCCTTTTTCAAAGCGCTGCTTTTCCTCGGTTCTGGTTCAGTCATTATGGGCTGCCATCACGAGCAGAATATTTTCCGGATGGGCGGGCTGTGGAAGAAGATGCCGATCACCTTTGTCACTTTCACGATCGGTGTCGCGGCGATCATTGGGTTTCCATTCCTTGCCGGTTTCTACTCTAAGGACGCGATTTTGTATCTCGCGATGAAGAATAATCCTGCGATATTTGCGTTCCTCGCATTCACCGCTGTGCTGACTTCGTTCTACATGATTCGCATGTGGAAACTCACTTTCTTCGGTGAAGGTCGTTCCAAGGAAGCCTCACACGCTCATGAGAGTGGACTAACGCTGACCTTGCCGCTGATCGTGTTGGCCGTGCTTGCTGCGATTGGCGGTTACGCCGGTGTCTACAAGAAACTAGCCGGTACTGTTGCCGATCTCGTCCCCGAAGCTCACGGCTCCGCTCACACCACGATTCTCCTCGTCTCACTGGCCGTCATGTCCATCGGTGGTTTCTCCGCGTGGTTCTTCTACAAGAATGCGGCGGTCGACACGCTGGAAGAGAAATTCCGTGGCGTGTTCAACGGCCTGACGAAGCTCAAAGAGTCGTTTGATAGCGTCTACAATTATTACGTAGCAAAGATTCAGCAGCGCTTCGCCTTGCTCCTGAATTTTATCGATCACGTCATCTACCAGGGTGCGATTCAGTTGTTGGCAAGTTTCGTCGGCCTGCTCGGCTATGGCGCCCGCGCCCTCTACGTCGGCAGCATCCACGCTTACGTCTACTGGTTCCTGCTCGGCCTCGGGCTCCTCTGGGCCTTCGCCGCCGGCATTTTCTAACCACTAATCCACCCTAATAATCACTAATTATGAAACGCCTGGAACTCTTTCTGTCGTCCATTTCCGTTAATCACGGATTGGCTTCATTAGTGTCCATTAGTGTCCATTAGTGGTTTCCTGATCTCTTACTGTTCATGCCTGACAACGCCCAACTCCTGCAACTCGCGATCGCTACGCCGCTCCTGGCGGCGCTCGTCATCGGTCTCGGGCTACCCAAGCGTTTCTCGATCAAGCTGGCCGCCGTGGCCTTCATCGTGCCAGCCCTGATCGCGCTCTGGCTCTGGTCGCAGTTCCAACCCGGAGCGGAGAACGGTTACGCTTTCACCAGCGATCATGCCACCGGCCTGACGCAGTTTGGGATCAGTTTGAAACTCGGCCTCAACGGCGTCGCTCTGCCGATGTTTGTACTCGCTGGCATCGTCGGTCTCGCCGCCGGACTCTACGCGCTGCAGGCCAACGCCGAGCGGCTGAAAATTTATCTGATGCTCCTGCTCATCATGCAGGGCGGTCTCTTGGGGACGTTCGCCTCGATCGATATTTTCTTCTTCTATTTCTTCCACGAGCTGGCACTCATCCCGACGTTTATCATGGTCGGCATCTGGGGCGGTCGCGACCGCAACTATGCGGCGATGAAGATGACAATCTATCTGACCGTCGGCGCGATGCTCTCGCTCGTCGGCTTGATTGCGATTTATGCCCAAAGTCCCGGGCACTCGTTCGATCTCATTTCCCTGCGCCACGAACTAGCCAGCCAGCCGATCACCGCCACCGCGCAACGTTACATCTTCGGCCTGCTGATGTTTGGTTTCGGTACGCTGGTCTCGATCTGGCCGTTGCACACGTGGGCTCCGCTCGGCTACGGCGCGGCGCCAAGTTCCGCCGCGATGCTGCACGCGGGTGTGCTCAAGAAATTCGGCCTCTACGGGCTGATCCAGATTGCGCTGCCGTTGTTGCCCATCGGGGCCGGGTGGTGGGCCTACAAACTCGCGCTGCTGGCCGCGCTCGGTAATATTCTCGTCATCGGCTTCGTGACCATCGCCCAGCGCGACCTGAAACAGATGATCGGCTACAGCTCGGTCATGCACATGGGCTACTGCTTCCTCGGCATCGCCACGATTTCGACTGTCGGCTCCGGTGGCGTCGTCCTCCTGATGGTGGCGCACGGGCTGTCGGTCGCGCTGTTGTTCTTGCTGGCCACTTCCGTTCACCACCGCACGCACACCTTCGACATGGCCGAGATGGGCGGGCTGGCCCAGAAAACTCCCGTGCTCGCCGCGTTCTTCGTTGCCGCCATGATGGCGAGCATCGGCTTGCCGGGCTTCGCGAATTTCTGGGGCGAGCTCGCGGTCTTCGTTTCACTCTGGGGTTACTCCAAATGGATCACGGCGGTCGCCATCTCGGGCGTCGTCATCTCGGCGGTTTATGGGCTGCGGGCGGTCGCGCGGGTTTTCTTTGGGCCGCCGTCAGAACATTTCCAGAAAGTCGCCGCCGAACACCCGCCCGTCGATATGCCGTGGTCGGAGCGTCTGCCCGCGATTATCTTGATTGCGACCTTACTTTTCATCGGCTTCTGGCCCCGATCGCTCTCGGGCCCCATCAACGCCGCCCTGACCGCCAAGCCCGCCATCGCCACCGCCCCGGTCTCCTTCCAACGCTGATCATCTGCCGCCATGACGCTCGAATTCCTCCAAGCCGCTGCCGAGTCCAACCATTGGTGGGCCCTCACCCCCGAGCTGATCGTTGCTTTTACGGCGCTGGTCTTGCTGGTGCTGGAAATCTTTCTGCCCAAGAAAGAGCACCGTTTCATTCCGCTCTTCGCGGTGATGGCGCTCGTCGGTGCGCTGGCCGGCGTGATTCTTAATTTCCGCAGTCCGGAGGCGTGGAGCCTGACGCCTTTGTTTGGTGGGCTGATGAAGATGAGCGCGCAGGGGCAGATCGCCCGCATTTTTTTTCTCAGCGCATCGTTGCTGGTGACGTTCCTTGCCAGCGTGTGCCTGCCCCGCACCCGGATGCCGCGCGTCGAGTTCTACCACATCGTGCTGGTGATCACCGCCGCCACCATGCTGCTCGCGCAGAGCAATCACTTCGTGATGTTCTTCGTGGCGCTCGAGACACTCACGATCGGCCTCTACATTCTCGTCAGTTACTTCCGCGATAATCCGCTCACGCTCGAAGCCGGACTCAAGTACCTCGTCCTCGGCTCACTCAGTTCCGGCATCATGCTGTTCGGCATCGTGCTGCTTTACGGAGCGGTCGGTCGCGTGGTGGATAGCAGTGGCGTCGTACACACCGGTTTCGAATTTCCCGTGCTAGCCAGTTTCTTGCAGGCTCACCCCGACAACTTTCTCGCGATCATCGGTGCCTTGCTGGTGTTGAGCGGCGTCGCGTTTAAGATCGGCGCATTTCCCTTCCAAGTTTGGGTGCCCGATGTGTATCAAGGCGCGCCGACGCCCGTCACCGCTTTCTTGGCCGTCTCGTCCAAGGCCGCTGGTTTCGCGGTGCTGCTCACGCTGGTGAATTCAGTTTTCTTTCCGCTTAAGGGTCTGCTCGTACCGGTGCTATCCGCGATGGCGGCGGCGACGATTCTCTACGGCAATCTTTCCGCACTGAAGCAACGCGACGCCAAGCGACTCATGGGGCTCTCCGGTGTATCGCATGCCGGCTTCCTGCTCATCGGCGTGACGGCCTCGCTCACGGTCCCGTGGGCGGCGACGGCGGTCTGGTTTTATCTCTTCACCTACATGCTCGCGTCGATGGCGGTGTTCGGCGTGATGGCCCACCTCGCCGGCGAAAACGACGCGGTGCAGGATTTGGATTCCTATGATCAGCTCGCGAAAGGAAAACCCTTCCTCGCCGCCGTGCTCGTGATCGGCATCGGCTCGCTCGCTGGTATCCCGCCGTTGGCCGGCTTCATGGGCAAGCTCCTCATCTTTCTCGCCGCCTTCCAAGCCCACCTCTACGGCCTGCTCGCCTTCGCGGTCATCGGCGTAGTCATCTCGATTTATTATTACTTCGGTTGGATCAAGGTCGCGTACTTCGCCACGTGGAAGGACGGCAAGTCTGACGAGCAACCCGCCACCACTGGCACGGCCCCGAATTTCCTCGGGGTGGCCGTCTTGACGACGCTGGCCCTCGCCACCGTGGTGCTCGGTTTCTTCCAAACCCCGCTGACAAGCTGGTTGATGAAGTGATAAATCGTGAGTGAATTGGGCTACCGGTTGACCTTCGAGAGGACAAAAACTGGACTCGTGACAGTTGTTGATTAACCCAGATTCACCTCCATGGGCACGGTCCAAGAAATCCAAGAGGCTATCTTGAACCTGCCGCCCCAGGATCGTGAATCTTTGCGGCAATGGCTGGATGGGACCGAGGAGGAAGAGACTCCTGAAATGCTGGCCGCCATTGACGTGGGCCTGCGTTCCTTGCGCGAAAAGTGTGTAATTCCATTGGAGAAAGTGCGCCAAAATATTTCGTCATGGGCTGCCGGGTCGGTCTGACACGACTCCTTCGTTCCCTTCGGAGACTTCGCGAGACAGCTTTGCTTGGGTGAGTCAGGCGGGGCCACGGAATTCAACACGGAGAGCGCGGAGGACGCGGAGGAAGAGAAGCAGGCAATCGCTTGTCTGGTTTTATCCCGATTACGGTTCGCTTTGGGACTTCAGGGGGTAGGGCGCGACCGCTGGGCATATCGCGACCGCTGGGCGCGCGGATAATTAGTCGCGGCGGGGCCAGCGGTCCCGCCCTACCTAAAGCCGAAAGTGAATTAGCATCTGGTTTTCTCCGCGCTCTTCGAGACCTCCGCGTTTATTGAGGCTCGCCTAATGACCTGACGAAACAACGCCACCGCGGCGAGGCGCCGCGGCTCCATTCATCCGGGAGTGGGCGTTTCCGATTGGAGACGCGTCGCCATCGGCGCGTCAGTCTATTGCGCGATCCTCAATAATGTCTGGGTTTGAAGGGAGATTGAAAATAGAACATCAGGCCGCTGCCTGAACAGCCCCCACTTGCGGTGGAGATGTTTTGATCGACCTCCTCAATATTTCTCCAGTCACCGCGTTTATTTCTTCGCCCCGGTCGGGGAAAGTGTTTCGAGTTTGGCTTCATGAAGGTAACCGGACTCGCCATTGTGCCGCCGCCCAGTGCGGCGGATTTGCCCAAAGTAACGCCTGAGTTGCTCGCTTCCGTCTTGGCGCGTTACTCGCGCAGCAACGAGGGCATCCACAAGATCCTCGAGAAGGTCGATATCGCCAACCCCGATGAATCCATCGACCGCATCCTGAAGTTCGTCGACTACGGCCATGCTTCCATCGGCGGGCTGACCGGCGGACTCGCGATTGCCCTCGACGACGTCTCGATGTGGCTCGCCTATAAAGTTTTTGAACTCGCCCAGATGGCTGACGGCCAGGAATCCAGCACGCGCTATATCACGATGGCACCGACCAATCTGCCGACGGCGGAGGAACTCGGGATTCCCGCCGATCTCGCGCCCCGTTGGTCGGCGTTGATGGCGAAATCTTTTGCGGCCTATTCGGCTGAGTACGCCCGGCTCGATCAGCTCGGTCAGGACCGGCCGGAACTTATCCGGGTGCCGGCCAATGCGAAGCCCGCCGTCGTGAATCGCATCCGCAAAAACTACGCACTCGATCGCGCACGTTATTTCATCCCGCTGGCCACGCGCACCAATCTCGGGCTCGTCCAGAGTTCGCGCATGTGGGCTACCACGGTGAAGCACCTCGACTCGCTCCCGCAACCCGAGGCGCGGGCGGCGGCGAAATTGATTCGCGAAGAATTGATCAAGATTTCCCCGCGTCTCATGAAGCACAGCGTGGCGGAGAAATCCTTTCAGGCGCAGGCGGAGCAGGAGCTCACTACCAGCTTGCGACTCGGCCTGGCCCGGCTTTCGACCGCGCCCTTGGCTGATCAAGTGTGGGTGAAGGTCGAACGCGACACTCCACCGTGGTTGTGCGAAGAGCAGTCGATGGCTGAGGCGCTGAAGCACCGCGCCAATCGTTACGGTTATCAAGGCACAGGGACGCGGCGCATGCGGGTGGCTTTTGCCTGGAACAACATGGCGGTCGCCGAGCTGCGCGATCTGAACCGGCACCGCACCGGCCACCGTTACACGCCGATGATTCAGGCGGGTTTTTATCTGCCACCGGAAATCGCCCATGCTTCGCATCAAGCGTTGCTCGACGAGCAGGCCGCGCTGACGCGTGAGCTGATGTCGCGTGGTTCGGGTGCGTACGTTTATTCGCTGTTGCTCGGGGCGCAGACGCCGTTTGAACACAGCACGCACGCGGACAAATTTATCTACGAAGCCGAGTTGCGCACGGGTATGGGCGCGCATTTCCGCTACGCCGAGCATCTCAGTGCGGCGCTGCGGGAGTTTAACGCGCAGGTGCCCGAGGCGAAAGACTGGGTGGTCGAAGGTACGGCCGAGCCAGAATAGGCTTGCCGCGCCCTCGTGGCGTGAGTGCATTTCCTTCAGAACTTCGCCACGCCGCAATTGGGCGTGCTAAACTGAACGCTGAAATTGCCGATGAACTTGTGGATGAACTATAGCCAGCGGATCGCCTTTTATTGGTCTGATCGCCCATGAGTTTTAAGGTCCTCCAGTTTAATATGCAGTTTGGCCAGACTTGGCGGGAGACCGATCCGGATAGGGCACCGATAGATGTCGAGCAGACGATCGCTGAAATTGTCTCCCACAATGCGGACATCATTTTACTGCAGGAATTGGAGCGAGCCACCCCCGGCTGGACGCAGCCGCTGCTGCCGCCAAATTACCTGAGGATCAAACAGGCGCTCCATGGCTATGATGGCTTCAGTGCTTTTCCCAAGACGGATGAACGCGAACTGCCGTTTGGCATTGGGCTCGCGATTTATTCCAAGACGATTTTGCGGGAACAAGTGATCATCGATGTGCCGTCGCCCTCGGTGGAGTTTGTGTTTCGGGCAAAGAAAACCACCCCGACCGACCGGGTGCTGATCAGTGCGACCACGACCGTCAATGAACGCGAACTGCGCGTGATGAATACCCATTTGCTGGCGTTCTTCATGTTGAATTCCAGCAGCGAAACGCATTCCGCCCAGCGTCAACAAGTGGCTGAGTTGATGCGCCGGCAAGCCGGTCCGGCTTTGATTGGAGGTGATTTTAATGTCAGTGATCACGTATCACTGGTCCGGCAGTTTGCCGACATTGGCTGCACCACCGTGCAGTCAACCGAACCCACTTGGCGTCGCCGGCCCTACGTTCTCGATCATATTTTTTTCAACCAGCAACTGCATTGCCTGAGTCATCAAGTGAAACCCACCCCCTCGTCTGATCACCACTTGTTGGTCGCCGAATTCGAATTTCGGTACTGAGGCGGGAGTTGAGACGGACGGGGAAGTAGAAGCCTGTTTATATCATTACGTAGTGAAATCGGACTGTAGGGCCGGCCCTTGTGGCCGTGCCGAATTCGGTGACGACGGCACGGCGACAAGCGCCGGCCCTACAAAAGGCTCAAAGCGATTGAAGGTGGTCGCCGATTTCCATACCGGCGATACGAAGCGTCGGTGTGGCAACCGACGCCTACCTGGGCCCATCCGCCTACTTCCCGCGGCGCACGCGTTCTTTCTCTTCGTCGCGTTCCTCTTCCAGCCGGGTTTTCTCCTGGGCCATCTGCTGGCGGACTTTGTCGGCTTCGGCGAATTTCTGGGCGGCCAGCTCGGTATTGAGTTGTTGTTTCAGGAAGATTTCCCGCTCGGCTATTTTGCCCTGATAAACGCGGTCAATCTCCGCCAGACGTTTCTTCTGCTCAGCGCTCAGCGGGCGGCTGGCGTCCGGGTCGGATTTGGCGAGGCGTTCCATGGCGAGTTCGTAGGCGCTTTTCATGGGCCGGAGTTAAACCACGGAAAACACGGAAGACACGGAAAATCATGGGGGCTCTTGGTCTTAAGGTGGTCGCCGGTTTCCACCCCGGCGATAATGAGCGTCGGTGTGGCAACCGACGCCCACCCACTGCAAGATAACGACGAAGCCGCAGTTTCCTCACCCAAATTTCACGCCGAAAAACAGGATCAGCATCACCGTCAATGCCGGCCACCAGGTGGCGCCCCAGCGGCGGGGCCAGTGCAGGCTGGAGCCGGTGGCGATCACCGCCAGCAGCAGCACGAGCGCCACCGGCGCGATCCACGAGGCGGTGAATTGCGCCACGAAATAAATGCCCGGCAGTTCCGTGCCGTGGAGGACGAGCCAGTCCATCGTCAGAATGATAACGACGGCCGCGTGATTGAAAACCAGGCTGACCCCCGTGAGACCGCCCAAGCCGCCCACCAACGAAGCGAAGCCGGCGATGATCGCGAGCGAAGAGAGCGGGATGATCAGGAGATTGGCCAGCAACGCACCGGGAGAGCACAAACGAAAATAGCCGATGCTCGAAGGAATACTGGCGATCAAGGCGACCCACGTCGCGGCCCAGGCTCCGATGATTTTGCGTCCGAGTCCGGCCGCCCAATGGCGCGGCCAACCCCAGTCGGCTTCGGGCAGATCGCGCCAGGGTTGCCAGTTGGCTTGCCAGCGTTCGGCCAGCGGCGCGCTCATGACGATCAGCGCGGTCACCACGGCGTACGACATCTGGAAGCCGGCACTGAAGAGTTGTTGGGGGTCGAGCCAGAGCGTGAGGAACGCCGCGGCGGTGAGCGCGGCGAGGGAATTCGCCGGGAGGCGGAAGAGTCGCGAGCCGAATAAAAATGCGATCATCAGGAAAGCGCGTTCGGCCGGCACGCTGGCTCCGGTTATTTGCACGTAGAGCCAGAGAATGGTCAGGCCGATGATCGTGGCGATGCGGCGCGACAGCCGGAGCAGTTGCAGCAGGGCGAGAATCGCGGAGGCGATCACGCCGACATGGAGTCCGCTGATGGAAAAAATATGGAACGTGCCGCTGCGCATGAAGGCGTTTTGCTGTTCCGCACTGAGCGCGGCTTTTTCGCCGAGCAACATACCGAGGTAGAGCGAGGTCGCCGCGGGTTGGCGCTCGATGCCGTGGCGCAGGATCGTTTCCAGCCGGTTCTCGGTGCGCGCGCACCATTGCCGGAAGCGGCCCGGTGCGCGCACTTCGCGGATGACCTGCGCGCGATTGAGCGTGAGCCGGATGCCGGCGCTCTCGAGGTAACGCTGAAAGCCGGCGATGGTTTCCGTATCTGTGTTTTTGGTGCCGATGCTGGCGAGCGGTTGCAACACCCCGCGCACTTGGTAACGACCGGCGCGAGCCGGTGAAACACTGATTTTCTTGATCGCGGAGAAATACACGCGCTGCCCGATCAGGGTGGTGAGATGACGGTCAGTGGCGACGATCCGGCCCAGGCCGCTGAGTGTTTTGCGACCGGGCGCGGGCGTGAACAATTGATCAGCTTCGAGCTCGACCACGACTTCCCGGGGAGCGGCTTCCGGCCCGGCGAGACGCGGGGAACGAACGTGCAGCGCGACGAAGCCCGCCAGGGTGCCTGCGCCGATCATCGCCCACGGCCAAAGCCAGCGGCTGGTCCTACCGGTTCGGCCAGCCAGCCATGAGCCGACTAGGCCGAGTCCGGCCGAGAGGCCGACTAAAATAATTATCGCAAAACCCGATGTCGTGGGTCGGCCATCCGCCACGGCGATGCCGGCCATGAAAGGCACGAGCAACCACAGCACAGGAGCCCGTAACGATGGACCGGGGTTAGGCATGAATTGGCACGACGGCTCCTGGCCCGGAGCTATCAGCGTGGGCGAGTGAAGTGAAATGCTCGCGGTGTTCAAACTTGTTTCGCGCTCATTCTCTCGCACAGTCATTTTTCTCCATGGCTCACGACGACGACCAACCCTCTCTCTTCAGTGAAGAACCCACTTCACCGGCTGCGGGGGCGTTGCTGCCGGAGGTCGTGCGGAAAAACCAGCCGCTCGCCGCCCGGATGCGACCGCGGTGCTTGGCGGAGATTTGCGGGCAGGAACATATTTTGAAGGCCGGCAATTTGCTGCCGCAGCTCATCACCACCAATCGCTTTGGCAGTTTGTTGTTTTACGGGCCGCCGGGTTGCGGCAAGACGAGTATCGCCGAGGTGATCGCGCGGGAAACAAAGAGCCGGTTTGTCCGCGTGAATGCGGTGATGAGCAACGTGGCCGAGCTGCGTGAGATTCTCACTGCGGCGCGACGCAAGCCCGATGCCGGCACGATTCTGTTCATCGACGAACTGCATCGTTTTAATAAGTCCCAACAGGATTTGCTCCTGCCCGACGTTGAGGAAGGGAATGTCCGGTTGATCGGCGCGACGACGCATAATCCCGGATTCTACGTCAATCCACCGCTGTTAAGCCGCAGTCATCTGTTCAGGTTGGAGCCGTTGCCGACGGCGGCGGTGGCGGGTGTGTTGCGCACGGCGCTGCTCGAGGTCGAGCGTGGACTGGGCGCACGCGGACACACGGCGGATGACAAAGTGCTCACGGATCTGGCGGTGTTGTGCGATGGCGATTTGCGCCGGGCGCTCAATGCGCTTGAAGTCATCGCGCTTTCCCTGCCGGCGAAAGCGCCGATCACGGCGGGTGAGCTGGAACTCTTCGCGCGCGAACGGCGCATCCGCTACGACGCCGACGAGGATGAGCATTACGATACGATCTCGGCGTTCATCAAAAGCTGTCGCGGCAGCGATCCGGATGCGGCGATGTATTGGTTGGCCAAGATGCTGGCGGGTGGGGAAGACCCACGTTTCATCGCGCGGCGGCTGGTGATTTTGGCGAGCGAAGATGTGGGGCTGGCTGATCCGCAGGCGTTGCCGCTCACGGTGGCGGCGCATCATGCGTGTGATTTCATCGGGATGCCTGAAGCCGAGCTGACGCTCGCGCACGCCACGTTGTATATCGCCACGGCGCCGAAGAGCAACTCGGCCACGCTGGCGTTGGCCGAGGCGCATCGGGCGCTCAAGGAGCAACCGGTGCAGCCGGTGCCCATCACGATGCGCGATAAAGGCGGCCAAGCCAGCAAGCGCATGGGCCATGGCAAAGGTTACCGCTACGCCCACGATTTTCCGGAAAACATTTCGGGCGAAGCGTATCTTGAGAAACCGTTGCCGCTCTACACGCCAAAGACGGCCGGTTGGGAAGTGAAGATCGCCGAGCGCTTGGCGCGCTGGCAGGGCTTGCGGGCGAAGCTGATGAAGGATCGCGCATAGACCGGGCGTTTGCGCTATGGTTCGTAGCGTGCTGGCCGCGCTATTCTGCTGGCCAGCAGAACGAGGCCAGCGCGCAACCTACGGTCGATCCATGTATCAATAACGGGCGAGGGCTGCCGCAAGCGACAGCCCTACAAAATCCACAAGCCAGCGACGCCAAGTAAATCCCTCGTCAAATCCACGCGAAAAAACCGGGGCTTCGGTTGGGGGCGCGAACCCGGGCTTGCCCCGCTTCGATTCTCACGTATGTTCCGGCGCATGAAATCACTCCTTGCCGTGATCTGCCTGCTGACCGGGGCGACTGTTCTCTGCGCTGAAACGAAGCCGGTGGTTACGCCCGCCAAACCGGCTGCCGCGGTGACCCCGGGCAAACCGACCACAGTTACGACTCCCGCAAAACCGGGATCGAAGGCCAAGGTCGTGGTGAAAAAAGAGGAGGAGCCGAAAATTCCAGGTATCACCCTCAACCGGGCCAATGGTACCTTTCTCGGTCTCGAGGTGGTGGGCGGGAATTTCAAACTCACTTTCTACGACGAAAAGAAAAAGCCCATGGCGATCGATGTCGACCGCGCGACGGCGCGCTGGCCCAATACGCGTGACGTGGGCGATTATCGGTCCGTCTTGAATCCAGTGGGCACCGATGCTTTGGTCGGGAACCGATTTGTTTATCCTCCCTATGTCTTTACAGTTTTTCTCTCACTCGTAAAAGGCGAGGGCGATGAGACCAAAGCCGTCGAGAGCTTTGCGGTTCAGATGAAGGAGTATTAAAGACGGCCTGCTGTTTTTATCCGCTGCTGGCCAAGTGCCAGTGACCGCATAATTGACACTGGTAAGCGGTGCGCTGGCGTTCCATCCCGGCGAGCATGGCGGCATCGAGCGCATCGCCTTGGGTGCGATAACGGCGCTTGCGGGTGCAACGCTGTTTGAGCTCGTCTTTGGTGGGCTTTTTCATCGCGGTTGAGTCGGAGTGTGTTTGTTCGGGTCACGTCGGCAAATACTAATAACGACCGCTGGAGCGGGCAATTTCCGGCTTGTTGCGCCGGGGGAATCCGGGCTTTGTGCAAGGAGTCTTCCGGCACAGTTCAACCCCTCAACGTTTTACCCTATGAGCTCACAAGGATTCGGAACCAAAGCCCTGCACGCCGGCCAAACGCCAGACCCCGCCACCGGCTCACGCGCGGTGCCACTCTACCAGACATCGAGCTACGTCTTCCGCGATACGACGCACGCGGCGAATCTTTTTGCGCTGAAGGAACTCGGCTACATCTACACGCGCATCATGAATCCGACGACGGATGTCTTTGAGCAACGGATGGCCGCGCTCGAAGGCGGCAGTGGCGGGCTGGCGCATGCGTCGGGTCAGGCCGCGATTACTGATGCCATTTTAAATATTGCCGGCGCGGGCGATCATATTGTTTCCGTCGCTCAACTCTACGGTGGCACCTACAATCTTTTCCACCACACGCTGCCGAAACTCGGTCTCGAAGTATCGTTCGTCGATGCGCAGGACCCGGAGAGTTTTCGGCGGGCTCTGCGACCGAACACCAAGGCGTTTTACGGCGAGGGTCTCGGTAATCCCGCGCTTAATATTTTCCCCTTTGAGGAAGTGGGCAAAATCGCGAAGGAGGCCGGCGTCCCGCTGATCATCGACAATACTTGTCTCTCGCCGTATCTGAACCGTCCGTTCGAGTGGGGCGCCAATGTCGTCGTGCACTCGACCACGAAATATATCGGCGGGCATGGCACGTCGATTGGCGGCATGGTGGTGGACGGAGGGAATTTCGATTGGGGCAACGGCCGCTTTCCCGGTTTCACCACGCCCGACGCCAGCTATCACGGGCTCGTGCATTGGGACGCATTCAAGAGCTTCGCTCCCGCCGGCGGGGCGAACGTCGCGTACATTTTGAAAATGCGTCTCCAGTTGCTCCGCGACATGGGCGGTTGCATCTCGCCGTTCAATTCTTGGACGGGCCTGCAAGGCTTGGAAACGCTCCATCTGCGCATGGAGCGCACCTGCGCGAATGCCCTGAAGACGGCGGAATTTCTCGCGGCGCAATCCAAGGTGGCTTGGGTCAATTATCCCGGGCTCAAGACGTGTGCGAGCCATGAGGCGGCGAAAAAATATCTGAGCGGTGGCTTTGGCGGCTTGGTCGGTTTTGGCGTGAAGGGCGGCTACGAAGGCGGGCGCAAGTTCATTGAATCGCTCAAACTTTTCTCGCATCTCGCCAATATCGGTGATGCCAAGTCTCTCGCGATTCATCCGGCGAGCACGACGCACAGCCAGCTCAACGAGGCCGAACAAAAAGCGTCGGGCGTCTCGGCTGACTATGTGCGGCTCTCGATTGGTATCGAGGATTTCGCGGATCTGCAGAGCGACTTGGAGCTGGCGCTGGCGAAGGTGTGAGGGAGGGGAAAGGTGATTGAGGTGGAACGCGACCTCCGGGCGCGTTTCTTCCTCACATGCTCGCGATCAATCCGTCCGGATGCCGGGTTCCACCTTAAGGCACCGGCCAATCTACTGGCGCATGATACTCGTATGGCCGAATTATTCCGCTCGCGGCGCCGTCTTCAACAAGCCCTCGATCTGCGTCAGAATCTGGGAACGGCCGTGTTTGGTTTTGATCGAGCTGGTCAAAATTTCCGGCACGGCGATTTTGTTTTCCCCGAGGTGCTGCTTGAAGAGGGCGATGTGGTTGCTCACGCGGTTGGGCGACTCCTTGTCGATTTTTGTGAAGATCAAACTGAAGGACACGTTGCAGCTTTCCATCCATTGAACGAAGGCGAGGTCGATGATCTGCGGAGGGAGACGGGAGTCGATCAGGACAAAGACATGGCGCAGGAATTTGCGTTTCTCGATGTAATCGCTCACCGCCTTGTTGAAGTCGAAGCGCTGTTGCTGGGAAACCTTGGCGTAACCGTAGCCGGGCAAGTCCACGAGCGACCAGTTGTTGTTGATCGTGAAAAAATTGATCAGCTTGGTCTTGCCGGGTTGATCGGAAACCTTGGCGAGATCGTTGCGCTCGGTGAGAAGATTGATCAGCGAGGATTTGCCGACGTTGGAGCGGCCGATGAAGGCGATTTCCGGCATTGCGAGAATGGGGCAGGATTTCAGGTCGGGGGAGCTGACGTTGAAGATGGCGGATTTGACTTTCATGGTTTCGCAGGTGTAGCGGGGTGGGTAGTGTGGGCGCGGAGTGCGGCGGGGCCGATCAGAATCTTGCGGCAGAGCGCGCCACCCCGGTCAAATTTGCGGCAAACCCACGGGCGATCCTCGTAGATGGTGCAACCGCGCGTCACCGGATCCAAGGCGACGCACGCGCCATCGCTGGTTTGGTCCATGAAGCGAGCGCCGTTATACTCCGCCACGAATTTCTCGGGGACAAAGTCCACGTCGGCTTTCAGTTCGACGAGCAGGTGGCAGCAACGGGCGCAGCCGACGCAGGCAGGTATATCAGAGTGTGGATCAGGAGGAATGGGCCCAGAGGGGCAGGACTTCGCCTCGCTGGCGAACACTATTGGCTGGAGATATTATGCGCGGGAACGAAGTGGTTCAGGGTGGAGAGCTGATCATCAGCGCTGGAATACGTGATGCGGTGACGGAGAGCTGGATTTCCGGTATGGTCCAGGCTTACGACTCTCAGTGTTTGACGGCCGCGTTCTCGTTGAGAATGCCTTCATCCCTACCTGCTGGGTTTCGTCTATGCTATGGCGGTGAAGGTGCGATCCTCCTCAGACTTGTCAGTTCGCTGGTGGATCAAGATGGAAGCCCGTCTCATCCTGGCAACCCTCAGCCGTGTGCGTGAGAGCCCAGACCAAAGCGCCGATGGCAAGGGTGCTGAAAACCAGAAAACCGACGATCAGGAGTGAGATAGAGGCGTTCATGAGGAGACGCTGAGAAGGCTATACCATAAGATCGGATCCGCCTGCTCACGGATTGTCCGGATTCACGCATATTCTGCTTTATAGTTAAATGTTTCTGCGCCGGATGGACCTCTCCGTTAATTGGGAAATACCTTTGGGCGGCTTGGCTGAGGTTGGCACACCAGGTTTGTTGCGGGAACGCGGTGCGGCACGCTGCGGCCATGAACTTCGCTGCTTTGATCGTGACTGCGCTGGTGGCCTTGCTGCATTTCTACTTTCTCGTACTGAAAATGTTTCTCTGGACGAAACCGTATGGACGACGCGTGTTTCAGTTATCGCTGGAAAATGCGGAGGCGACCAAGACGCTCGCAGCCAATCAAGGGTTGTATAACGGATTTCTCGCGGCGGGATTGGTTTGGGGGCTCGTGCTCGGAGCCGAGGGGCACGCGATCAAATTATTCTTTCTCGGCTGTGTGATCATCGCCGGCGTATTTGGCGCAGCCACGGTTGGCCGCAAAATTCTCTATGTGCAGGCGGTGCCGGCGGCCGTGGCGGTGGCGTTGAATTGCTGGGCTAGCTGAGTGACTGCCCTTATTGAGAATTACCAAAAGAAGAGCCGGCTCGTGGGTAGGGCGAATTCTCCGAATGAGCCGTTTCCCATCGGCTTGTCAGGGACGACTCCCTTACCAAAGTAATCAAACCTCCACTACTAAACGTAATCATCCATAAGCAGGCTCCTACCCCAACAGCGCGCGTTGCACGGCGGTCAGGTCGGAGACGACCTGCGTCGCGCCCGCAGCTTTCAAGTCCTCGGCGGAATGGGTGCCGGTGGTGACGCCGATGAAATCGAGGCCGGCGTTGAGGGCGGTCTGCACGTCGAAAGGCGAATCGCCGACGAGCAGGGTGCTCGTGGCGTGGGCGTTGAGTTGGGTGAGGGCGTGCTGGGTGAATTGGGGATCGGGCTTGAGCCAAGGCGTATCGCCCACGCCAAAAATTCCCTTGAGCTGCGGGGTCAAGGCGAGGTGGTCACCTACTTCACGGGCGGCGTAGCCGCGCTTGTTGGTGAGGACGGCACAGGATGCGCCGACTTGATTGAGCGCAGACACGAGTTCCAGCGCTCCGGGTAGCAGGATGACATCATCGAGGTGGGTGGCTTTCCAGTGAGCGAGAAAGTGGGGCAGGATCCGTGGTACATTTTCCGCGCCAGCGAGGCGGGCGATGGCTTCATCGAGTCCGCCGCCGACGGCGGCGCGGGTTTGGAGGAGCGTGGGTTCGGTCAGGCCGATCTGGCGCATCGCATAGGCGTGGCAGCGATGGATGGCTTGAAAATGGTCGATCAAGGTGCCGTCGAGGTCGAAGAGTACGGTGGTATAGCGCATGGCGAAGCGGTGAGAATCGCCCAGCGGAGTGGGGCGGGGCGAGAAAAAATCCCGGGTGGTTGGATAAGGAATGGAATCATTTTTTCTGGGCAACACTGGGTGACGCAGGGCTTCCTCCGCTTAATGCCTCTCCGCGCCGGGGGCGGCGCGGCTCCAGTCCGGTCAAAGCGAAATCCGTTAACCTGGGATTGCGCGAAGCCTGGCCTGAGCTAAGTTTGCGGGTATGGATTCTCTTTCCTCGCTCCTGCCGATTATTCAGTTGGCGATAACTCCCGTGATTTTGATTTCCGGCATGGGGGCGCTGATGATCACTTTGACCAATCGGATGGCGCGGATCGTGGATCGCACCCGGCGGGTGGCCGAAGCGATTCCAGCGGCTTCGGCCGAAGAACGAAAGCATCTGGAGGACCAGTTGGAAATCATGTGGCGGCGCGCGCTGCTCATCCGGCGGGCGGTGACGAATAATGGTCTGAGCATGCTGGTGTCGTGTTTGTTGGTGGTGACGATCTTTGCGTCGGCCATCTTTGGCTGGAAATTGCAGGTGCTGATCCTGAGTTTGTTTGGTGGCAGCATTTGTCTGCTCATCGCCTCGTTGGTTGAATTTCTGCGGGATATTTTCGTGTCACTCCACGCGTTGCATTTGCAGGTGGAGCGGGCGCGGAAAAAACCGACCACGTCGGCTCCTTGGTCGCCGCTGAAAGACTGAGCGCTGCCTGATAAAGTGTGGTGCTTGGGTTCGATTGGCTTCATCTGCCCTCGGGGCTCCATTTTCGGGCTGCGCCTTCAAATGCGGCTACAAAAACTGAAGCGAGTGTCTTCTGCAGAAATTTAACGCGGAGGGCGTGGAGGACGCGGAGCAAGGAGGCTTGGTTTCTCCTCCGCGCTCTCCGCGTCCTCCGCGTATAAAATTTGGGTTTTGTGGATTCGGGAAACTCTCCGTGTTTTCGCCTGCGACTAATGCGTGGTGATGGCCCGGCCCCATTTTCGGGCTGGCCCTCAAATGCGGCTACGGTCACGAGGCTGAAAAATTTCTCTGGTGCCCGCGCGGGAGAAGGGCGAAGGTAACCCCGATGAGCGAACCCCCGTCCTCCGCCCGTGTCCAGGCCGCCTTGCAGGGCGATGCGCTGGTGGTACGTCTCGGGGGCGAGTGGCGGATTACGGAACCACGGCCGGCGTGGAATTCTTTTGTGGAAGAACCGAAGCCCGCGCGTTTACGCTTGGTGGCCGATGGCTTGGGGGCGTGGGACAGTTCGCTCGCCTTGTTTTTGCGCGAAGCGGGGCTATGGGCGGAGTTGCACGGCGTAACCGTCGAGAGTGTCGGATTACCCGAGGGAGTGACCAAGTTGACGGCCTTGCTGGCGCAAAAACCGGCCAAACCTGCCGAACAAAAACCGGCAGTACCCGGTCTATTCAACGCGGTGGGATTGGTGACGTTTGCCTTCTGGGGAGAGATCAAGGACTTGTCCCGATTGGTGGGCGAATGCGCTTACGGTATCGGACGTTTTTTTCGCGGGCAGGCGCAGTTTCGCTGGCGGGATTGTCTGAGTGAAATGCAGCAATGCGGGGCGATGGCGTTGCCGATCGTCGGGCTGATCAGTTATTTGGTCGGCATCACGCTGGCCTACACGGGGTCGATCGTGGTCCGGCAGTATGGCGGCGATATTTGGGTGGCTGATATGGTGGGGCTGGCGGTGACGCGCGAGATGGGGCCGATGATGGCGGCTATTGTGCTGGCCGGGCGGACGGGCGCGGCTTTTGCGGCGACGTTGGGAAACATGAAAGCGAATGAAGAGATCGACGCGCTGTCCACGCTCGGAGTTTCGCCGATCGATTTTCTGGTGATGCCGCGAATTGTGGCCCTGTTTTGCATGATGCCTTTTCTCACGCTGTACTCGAATTGCATGGGGTTGCTGGGTGGGATGACGATTGCGGCGCTGCCGCCTTTGAATATACCGCCGAGCCTATATTGGGCCGAGACGCAGACGATCGTGGATCTTTCAGATATCAATACCGGTTTGATTAAGGCGGCGGTATTCGGGCTGCTCATCGGCTTGGCGGGGTGCTGGCGCGGGCTGCAGGCGGACCGGAGTGCCGTGGGCGTCGGGGTGGCGGCGACCCGGGCGGTGGTGACCAGCATTTTGCTCATCATCGTGTCTGATTCGATCTTTGCGGTGATCTTCAACATTCTCGGCTGGTGATGAACCGATGAGTGCACCCACGGCCAACGTTCCCGAAAATTGTATTCCGGCCATCGCGGTGGAAGGGTTGGAATGCCGCTATGGTGACCGGGTGGTGCTGGAGCAGGTGTCGTTCAGCGTGAAGAGCGGGGAAATTTTATTCATCATCGGCGGCAGCGGTTGCGGGAAGAGCACGCTGTTGCGACACCTGATCGGCTTGCAGGCGCCGACGGCGGGGACGGTGCGGTTTGCCGGGCGTGATTTCACCCATGCCACCGCGAAGGAGTACAAGGCGCTGCTGCGTTCCTTTGGCGTGCTTTATCAGAGCGGGGCGCTCTGGAGCTCGATGACGGTGGGTGAAAACGTGGCCTTGCCGCTGGAACTGCATACGGACATCACCCGCAAGGAGCGCGAGGCCATCGTGGCGCTGAAGCTCGCGCAGGTGGGCCTGTCCGGCTACGAGGATTATTTCCCGTCGGAGTTGAGCGGCGGGATGAAAAAGCGCGCTGGTCTCGCGCGCGCTCTGGCGCTCGATCCTTCCATTGTGTTTTTCGACGAGCCGGGCGCGGGATTGGATCCGGTTACGTCGTTGCAATTGGATGAGTTGGTACTGCAGATCCGCGAGACGCTGGGCACGACGATTGTGATCGTCTCCCACGAGCTAGCGAGCATCCACGGCATCGCTGATCGGGTGATCATGCTTGATCGCACGAAGCGCGGGGTCATCGCCGACGGCGATCCGCGTTTGCTGCGCGATCACAGCGAAGATCTGCGGGTGCGGGACTTTTTGAATAGACGTGGCGAGCCGGTTGCACAAGGTGGAGGTCGGAACGCGTGAAAACCAAAATCAGTCCTGTCGCCGTCGGCATGTTTATCCTGGGAGCCTTGGCGCTCTTCGTGGTGCTGTTTCTGTCGTTCGGCGGCACGAATTTCTTTTCCAAGCCTTCGCGATTCATAGTGTATTTCGATGAATCAGTGAGCGGCTTGGAGCCGGGTGCGCCGATTAAATTCTACGGTGTACGCATCGGGCGCGTGGCGGCGATCAACAGCGTGAGCTTCGACAGCAATACTCGCCGGGCACTCGTGCAGACCGTCTGCGAACTCAACCGCAACGTGCTGACCGATCCAGCCGGCGCGACCATCGACCTGACGAAGCCGGAGGAGCTGCGCGGGATGATCGACCGGGGCTTGCGGGCAAAATTGCAGTTTACGGGCATCACCGGTTTGCTGTTTGTGGAGCTGGTGTTTGTCGAACCGGAGAAATATCCCGTGGGCCGGAGCCCCGGATTGAACAGTCTGCCGGTGATTCCCGCCATCCCCTCGCCGATCGCGGAGGTGCAGCAAAGCATCATCGAGATCGTCGCCAATATTAAGCAGGTGGACTTCGCGGCGCTCTCGAAGGATCTGCGGGTGTTGCTGGCCACCGCCAATCAGAAATTTTCCGAGCTCGATATGAAGGGATTGGCGGAACGCATGAGTCATGCGGCGGGGGCCGTGACGGCTTTCGTCGAATCGCCCGAGGCGAAGCAGGTTTTTGCGAATCTCAACCACACGATCAACGCCACGCACGCGGCCATCGCCAAATTGGATGCCCAGGTCGATCCCGTGAGCAAGGATTTGAAGCGCACCCTCGCGGATGCGCAGGTCGCACTGCAATCCCTCAACGCGGCCGCCGATACGACGCGGCGTTTCGTGGCGGCGCAGGGTAATGTGGGGGATGAACTCACCCAATCCCTGCGACAGGTCGCCGATGCCGCCGCCTCGCTCGAGCGCTTGACCGACGCGCTCCAGCGCAACCCGAACTCCTTGCTGATTGGAAAGAAAAAGGCGGAGTAACCCAAACGACGAGCGAACCGGATTTTCTCATGACCACAATTATATCACCAATGAGGCTGCCGTTGTTGTTGGTATTTTGCGCACTCCTCGGTGCCTGTAACGTGCTGCCGCAGCCTCAGGCCGAAACGGTCCGCCACTTCACGCTCGCTGGTCCCACGGTCACCCCTGCCGTGTCCGATGGTGCTCGCGTGCAACCCGTCCAGGTGGCCGGTCATTTGCGAAATCGTACCATGGCCGTGCGCGTCGCGGAGAACGAAGTGATCTATCTCGACGATGTCATCTGGGCCGAATCCCTCGCGGACGGCATCACCCAAACCTTGCGCAACCGGCTCGCGGCCATTTCCAGCGATGCGGTGGTGAGCGTGCAGGTGCAGCGATGCGAGCTCGACCGTTCGGTGGGCAACAGCGTCCAGTTGGTGGCTACTTATTTAATTATTACCGGTGGCACCGGTAGTCCGGTCGAGTTGCGAGGCTCGTTCACGGCGACCCCACGCACATGGGACGGGAAGAACCACGGCAACTTGGTTGCCTTGCTCAGTGAAGCCGTCGGCGAACTAGCCGATCGGCTAGTGTTGAGGCTCTCTGAGAAAAAATGATGCAAGTCTTGTGAAATACATTGCCGAGCACTGGGTGAGTGGCATGTTTCCGGCTAGGTGATAATTCTAATTACCTAATCGCCCATGAAGACCGGATTCTCAGTTCTGCGTTTTGCTCTGCAACATTCTGCTGATGGAAAGCTCACTCAGCAGGTCAAAAGCTGCGGCGACTTCGCCGACGTCGAACAGGCCTTCGAAACCGCCAAGGCGGAAGCCTTGCGCGAGTGGCAGCAAGCCGTGAGCGATTCCACGCTCAAAGGCGGGCTCGTCCGTGAGATTCGGATCAAGGACACCGAGTGGGGCTACGAACTCAAACGCGACCACCTCGTGGTGACCCGTTATTGGGTGCACGACGGTTCGCCAGCGGCGCTGGTGTGAGTTTTGGAGTTCGTTTTTATATCCTGCGCTGCGCTGAGTTGTTCGGCCAAGTTTTTGCGCGAGTCTGAATTTTTGTACGCGAACCCGCGTGCTTGGGCATTCGGATTATAAGTCTTTCGTAACAGACTGATCGGATCGTTCCGGGCTAGGTAGCGCGCTGGTCGCGCTATTCTGCTGGCCAGCAAAACGAGGCAAGCTCGCCACCTACGGGGCAATCCCGATCAACTGCTGCGCACGTCGATCGATTGCGCGACGTTCGATATGACTTGGGCTTTTAACGCGGAGGACGCGGAGAGCGCGGAGAAAGATCATATCAATCGCCAATAGCTTATATCCCTTGTCATCGCGAGGGGCGCGAAGCGCGCCGTGGCGATCCAACTGGATTGCTTCGCGTCCCGCTCTGCGGGGCTTCACGCAATGACAGAGTGACAATTGAAGACGTCGCGAACGCGGCTGACCGGAGCGTTTGTCAATTGTCAACTCATGACCCCTTCTATCAGCTTCGCGGTGATTTTGGCATTCTCCGAAGCTGACAGAGGGTCACGACGGACAAGCCGGGCGCGCGGCTGGCCAGAGTGTAGTCGCGTTTGAGCCGCGGGTGAACGCGCGGTGTCTCGCGGCCCCGTTTTCGGGCTGCGCCCTCAAACGAGGCTACCCGCACGCTGCAAAACCCGTCCGGAGGTCGGGTTTTATCTCTGCAAAAACACGCATGCGCGGGAGAATTCTGAAACCCGAGCCACGAGCTGACAGAGGGAAGCTGACAGAGTTGACATGGGATGGTCAGGCTTTGCAGTTTGCCTTTTTAGGGTTGGTTTCGTTGCGGCCAAGCGCTCACTTGCCGATTGACGGAGTGCAGCCCGTCAGCTCCGTACCGAGCCAGACTTCACCGGGCTTGGGGCGCATCAAGGAGGACCAGTACTTCTTGTTCGCGACTGCGTGAGCGGAGCAAATCCAAGGCGTCTTGATCTGCCAGCTGGATGCTCTCGGTCACGCCTTTGCGTGCTTCCCGGGCCGTGGTGGGACGCCATTTCTTCAGCTTGCGGTCAAGGCGTTCAGCGATGGCGGTCATGGGCTGAAACTACGTCGGGCTGGCGGTCTGTCCAAGCGGCCTTCACCGCAGCGCGGCGGCGATGCGGGTGAGGGCGGTGGTGACGTTTTCGCGGGAGTTGAAGGCGCTGATGCGGACGTGGCCTTCGCCGCACTTGCCGAAACCGGCTCCGGGGGTGCAGACGACCTGCGCTTTGTTCAGGAGTAGATCGAAAAATTCCCAGGAGTCGCGGCCGGTGTTTACCCAAATGTACGGCGCGTTATCGCCGCCGATGCAGGTGAAACCGAGCTGCGTCATCGCATCGCGGATGAGCTTGGCGTTGGCGAGGTAGAAGTTGATGAGGTCGCGGGTCTGTTTTTTCCCGGCGTCGGTGTAGATCGCGGCGGCGGCTTTCTGGAT
>ENA-ORBV01001710-ORBV01001710.1-microbial-mat-metagenome-genome-assembly--contig:-NODE-1710-length-48091-cov-11.618653_pt1 | contig 48091 bp, 48 predicted proteins | sample MGYA00237777_ERZ505514 | MGnify/ENA primary metagenome ERZ505514 (study PRJEB26160, sample SAMN06269048) | microbial mat metagenome | isolation source: Oligotrophic lake microbial mat | place... | reverse complement strand
CGGCAGCGTCAGATGTGTATAAGAGACAGCTTGTGTGTCTCTCTGCGCCGCAGCGACATCGCGGTCCCCGTGGGGGGGATGTATGACCCGTCAGGAGATGAAGAGAGGCTGAAGGGCAGCCGGGCGGGAGCGAGGCCGAACGAGCCCCCACACACCCCCCGTTGCAGCAGACAGGGGGGGCGGGCATGACGGCTCAGGCGTTAGGAGGCTTGCGGCGTTGCCTGAGCGCCTTCGCCGGGGATAGCGTCGGCGGGGCCTCAACGGACACCGCCGGTGTCGGACCAACCTTGGCCGGCGCATCGACTGAGGGAGCGACAAAGATCGGGCGACCATTCGCCCGCACGAACTTCACGGGAATCTTCGGATTATTGATGTCACGTCCACCCGACCCGTGCCAAGTCTTTTCCCACGCCGTGAAGAACGGGTCCAACTGCGAGGGCTCAAGCAGATAGACCTCCTGAAGCTCGATCCCGTCGTAAATCGCGAACACCCAGCCAACCTGCCGGTATTTGGCGACGATCCGCGGGTTCATGTGATGGTGCGTCGTGAAGACATTCCGAAGTGCGATGTTGACCGACTCCAGTTCGTACTCGCGTCCGGTCTCATCCTTTGCGTCGTTTCCTTTGCGCCCAGGCAGCCGAACCAGGCCGGTCAGCAACAACACCTGAAGGATCTTGCCGCCATTGTCCTGGAAGACGTCATTGATCCCGTGCCGCGAAGCCAGCCGTTGGTACTCGCGAACGGCCGGGAAGAGGCGCTGCAATTCGACGTAGTCTGGGTGCGGCTTCACGAGGCATCCTCCCGCACGAGTTCAGCGAGAGGAATGCCGAGCGCAACCGCCAGCTTCTCCATGTTGTCGATCGAGACGTTCCGCTCGGCCCGTTCGATCGAGCCGACGTACGTGCGGTGGAGCTTCGCGAGCGAGGCAAGGGCCTCCTGGGACAGACCCCGAGCCTCCCTCAGCCGCCGCACGTTGGCGGCGAAGGTCTGCCGGGCCCGCTGCTTCGATCCGCGCGATACCATCGGGTGAAGCGTGGGCTCTTGATGACTCCGCGTCTACAGCCGTAAAGTAGCACCCCAGAGCGGAGTAGGGATATGAACAACGGCGATGGACGACCGATCGTGAACAGACAGCCGGTGTACAGGACAGAACTCGGCGAGGCTCATCGCGGAGACTCGCTTGAACTTCTGGCAGAGGTGCCAGACGAATCGGTGCAACTCGTCATCACCAGCCCGCCCTTCGCTCTGCAACGCCAAAAAGAGTACGGGAACGAGACGCAGGAGCGATACGTCGACTGGCTCCTCCAGTTTGCGCGACTCGTGCACCGCAAGTTGCGGCCCGATGGGAGCTTTGTCATCGACATCGGCGGCGCCTACGAGAAGGGGGCCCCCTCGCGCAGCCTCTACCCATTCCGATTCCTTGTCCGCGCCTGCGACGAGATCGGCTTCAAGCTGGCCGAGGACTTTTACTGGTTCAATCCGTCGAAGCTCCCCCAGTCCGATCGAATGGGTGAACAAGAGGAAAATCCGTGCTAAGGACTCGGTGAACACCGTCTGGTGGTTCTCCAAGACGGAATGGCCCAAGGCGGACGTCTCGCGGGTGCTCGCGGAATACAGCGACCGGATGAAGAAACTGCTAGAGGACCCCGAAGCCTTCTATAGCCCGAAGAAGCGTCCGTCCGGTCACGACATCAGCAAGGGATTCGGCAAGGACAATGGCGGCTCGATTCCGTCGAACCTGCTCCAGATTCCCAACTCTGAGTCGAACGGCCAATACCTCCGCGGCTGCAAGGCCCTCGACCTTCAAGGGCATCCAGCGAGGTTCCCTGCCAAGCTCCCCGAGTTCTTCATCCGGTTCCTCTCCGACCCCGGCGACCTCGTGGTTGACATTTTCGCCGGATCGAACACTGCGGGCGCGGTCGCGGAAGGGGAGGGCCGTCGCTGGCTGGCGTTCGATCTCGAACTGGAATACCTCGCGGCGTCGGCGTTCCGATTCATGCAGCCGAACACGCCCGACGACCAACTGCGCTCGCTGCACACCGCGATCGTGGCCGGGCAGTCCGTGGACCTGCGGGATTACCTGCTTCAGAAGCCACTATTCGTGTGAATGCATGGGCTGCCGCCCCTTCAACCCCGCCCGGAAAAGAGACGCGGGCAACTGGTAGGCATCGGCGCGTCTTGGCCTTTCTGGGGATGGAGGTGCCGAAGGAAGGGGGTTCCCCTTCCTCTGGCATCAGCGAACCATGCTCGCCCGGCTCCGCCCTCCGCCCCACAGTGATCGCGCGGCGTGCATCGGTGAACGGCGATCGTTCATCGGTGAACGCGCCTTGTGCATCGGTCAACGGAGCGCGTTGACAGGCGCACGTGCTTCGTTCATCGGGCCATTGTCGTGATGAGCCCCAGATCGTCACGGAACCCGTGCCTTCATTGTCCTTGCGAGGATGGACTGCCGGGGGAAGGGCCTTCCTCTTCCTCTGCCCTCAAACCTCTTTCGTGCTCCGACAACGTGTTACCATAATTACCGTGATCGCGAGGTCCAGAGCCGAGGGGTAGAGATCCTGCCCAAAGCGAAGAATGCAGCAACAAAACCGCCGCGAGTTCCGGCTCCGCGAATGAGCCTGGAAGACACGATGAAGGCGCTCGAGAAGGCCGGTTCCGCGCAGACGAGGAAGACCTATGCGCGGCACGGCGTCACGGGGCCGATGTTCGGCGTCAGCTTCGCGACGTTGAAGACGCTTTACAAGCAGATCCGGGTTGATCAGAAGTTGGCGGAGGCCTTGTGGGGCACGAAGAACTTCGACGCACTCAATCTCGCGGTTAAGATCGCCGACCCCGCGAGCATTTCGTCCCGGGAGCTTGACCGCTGGGCCGCAACGCCGACCGCGCGCATGTGCGGGGCCTATGTCGCGCATGTCGCGACCGAGAGCCCGCACGGCCGCGCGAAGGCCGACAAATGGCTGGCCGCTTCCGACGACACCACGCGATCCGCCGGGTGGGCGCTCGTTGCGGCAATGGCGATGATCGATGAGTCGACCGCGGCGTGCCCCGGGTCACACCACATCGAGCCCGAGATCGATGCTCACGGCCTGGTGCGTCAGGCCGCCGACGCTGATGCGATCGACACCGGTTTCTGCGAGCGCGCGGACGGTGTCGAGGCGCACACCGCCGGAGGCTTCGAGCAAGACGTTGTTTCCCGATTCGTTGCGCAAGCGGACGGCCTCGCGGAGCATCGCCGCGGACATGTTGTCCAGCAGGATGATGTCGGCACCTGCACCGCCGGAGGCGAGAAGCGCGCGGAGCTGGTCGAGGGAATCGACTTCGACCTCGGCGAAGCGGAGGCCGCCGCTTTCAGCCCCCTCCCCCCCGCTGCTGTTCTTGGCTGCGGCTTCGCGTGCTCGATTGATCGCTGCGTGCACAACCGCGGCGAGACGATCTGGCGGAATGCCCGCGATGTGGTTGTCCTTGATGAGCAGGGCATCGTGCAGGCCGATGCGGTGGCAGAAGCCGCCGCCGCAGCGGACAGCATACTTCTCGAGCACGCGCATGCCGGGTGTGGTCTTGCGGGTGTCGAGGAGGCGCGTCGGCAGACCATCGAGCTTGGCGACAAACTCGGCGGTGCGTGTCGCGACGCCTGAGAGCCGGGCGACGATGTTGAGGAGCGTGCGTTCGACCGACAGGATCTCGGCGAGCGGGCCATCGAGCCTTCCGAGGCAGGTCGCCGCGGCAACACGCTCGCCATCTTCGGCGTGCGGCGTCCAGCGCGCGGCGGTGCCAAAGACTTCCAGCAGGTCCGGAATGATCGCAAGGCCGGCGATCGTGCCCTGCTGGCGTACTGCCAGATCGGCCGCCCCTGCAACCGAGGGCTCGATGCCCGCGGCGGAGGTCACATCGCCGTCGAGTGGCTTGCGGCCCGGCCGCGGCAGGCCCAGGTCCTCGTCGCGGGCGAGCTCCAGCAAACGCCGTACGAACCCGGTGCGGGCGAGATCGGTATAGAGGTCGGGGAGGGTGAGGGTGTTGAGATCGGTCACGGTGAACTGTAGAGGCCGCGATGGGCGGACTTCTCGGCCCGGAACGACCTGTAACATCCGCACCCGCCGCGGCATCGAATACCAGAGGGACGGCGGGGCTTGTGCGAGGCAGCCGGTTGCCGATGGATGATGCTGGCGTGAGCCTTGGAACTGGAAGGAACCCATGAAGCTGCTGACGATGGCTGGGACGTTTGTGATCTCTGCTGCGGTTGCCGGGACTGGGCTGCTGGCGATCGGGCCACGGCTTGCACCGATGACCGTCGGGGCGGAGGATCCGAGCCTGACTGAGTTGATTCTGCAGACCGAGAAAAGGAAAGAAGCTGTGAAAGCAACGAAGGATGGGGCGACAGGATTGCCGTACTCCCGCGCGGCGTACGACATTGCACCGATCTCGCAGGCCAAGATCGAGGAACTGGCGAAGAAGCTGACGCCCGATGAGGCAAAGGTGATTCTGCGCAAAGGCACGGAAGCGGCGTTCTGCGGGACACTGCTCGACAATAAAATGGACGGCACGTATGTGTGCCGGCTGTGCGGGTTGCCGCTGTTTTCATCGAGCGCGAAGTTTGATTCGGGCACAGGCTGGCCGAGTTTCTTTGCACCGTTTGACAAGGACCATGTCGCGTATGTGCGGGACAACGCCCACGGCATGCAGCGGGTGGAGATCTTGTGCACGCGCTGCAGCTCACACCTCGGGCATGTGTTTGAGGATGGTCCGAAGCCGACGGGGCTGCGGTATTGCCTGAACTCCGCCTCGCTTGAGTTTGTTGAGAAGGGCACCGATTGGCCGGAGGCTTCGCGCCCGGTGAAGACCGAGACTGCGTATTTCGGTGGCGGGTGCTTCTGGGGCGTTGAAGATCGACTCCAGCAGACGCCGGGCGTGATCGACGCCGTGAGCGGGTACATGGGCGGGCACGTGAAGGACCCGGGATACAAGGCGGTGTGCACGGACACGACCGGGCACGCGGAGGTGGTGAAGGTCGTGTTCGATCCGGCACGGATCAGCTACACCGACCTTCTGGGCAAGTTCTTCAAGTATCACGACCCGACGCAGCTCAACCGTCAGGGACCGGATGTCGGGACACAGTACCGCTCGGCGATTTTCGCTTCGGATCCGGCGCAGCTTGAGGCCGCGAAGAAGTTTGTCGCTGAACAGGCGGGCAATCCGCGGTTCAAAGGGAAACGGATCGCAACTGAGGTGGTGCTCGCGGACAAGGAAGGAAGTGCCGGGGCGTTCCACGCGGCGGAGGAGTATCACCAGGATTACCACGTCAAGCATGGCGGATCGTGTGCGCTGCCGGAGGAATGAGCCGCGGCGGGAACGACGGGTTCCCGGTAAGCTGTGGGCATGGCGCTATCCATCTTTGTTCGCTGCGGTCTGACCCCACTTGCTTTGCGGCTGCGCACATTCGCGATCGCGATTGCGATGCTGGGTGTTGCACAGGCGGCGGGCGCGGCACGGGGGGATGAACCCGCGGTGGCTGATTCGCCGGCTGGGGCGGCCGCGACGGTTGACAAGGGCTGGATCGGGAAGATGCCCTTGGCGGAGGGGATGCCGGCGGGGGCCGCGGGGAATGACTTTGCACTGGCGGAGTATGTCGCGTTTGACGATGGCGAGTTCTCGTGGAAGAAGGAATCGGAGTTCAAGCTTCAGGGGGCGACGATCCACCACCTGCGGGTGACATCGCAGCGGTGGCGGAACGATGCGGAAGTCGACCGGCCTCTGTGGAAGCACTGGGTGAGCGTCGCGGTGCCCGACAAGGTGCTGCGCAAGACGGCGATCCTGATCATCGGGGGCGGGCGGCATCGCAACGAACCTCAGGTGGTTCCGCCGCAGGAGCTGACGCTGCTGGTGCAGCGGACGAGCGCGGTGGTGGTGTACATCGACAACGTTCCGAATCAGCCGCTGAAGCTCGAAGGGGAGGGACGCGGGCTGATCGAGGACGGACTGGTGGCAAGATCGTGGCGGCTGGCGATGCGGGATGATGATGCCGCGTGGCTGGTGCGGTTCCCCATGGTGAAGAGCGCAGTGAAGGCGATGGATGCGACACAGGAGTTTGTCGCGAAGCTGAAGCTTGACACCGGTCGTGAAGATCTGGTCGCTGACAAGTTCTGCGTGGTGGGGGCCTCGAAGCGCGGGTGGACGGCCTGGCTGACCGCGGCGGTTGACCGGCGGGTCGCGGCGATCTCACCGATCGTGATCGACATCCTGAATATTCCGGCGCACACAGCACACCACTGGGCGAGTTATGGCTTCTGGGCGGAGGCGCTGCGCGACTACAACGAGAACGAGATTTCGAAGTTCTTCGGCTCGCCGATGCTGAGGCGAGTTACGAATCATGAGGATCCGCTGGAGTACATGTCGCAGGTGGAGTCGATTCCCAAGCTCATCGTGACGGCGACTGGCGATGAGTTCTTCCCGACGGACAGCTTCCGGCATTACGGCTCGCAGCTCAAGGGCGGGTGGCGGCTGCGAAGCGTTCCGAACGCTGCCCACAGCCTGCGAGGGTCGACCGCGCCTCTTGAGATTCTGGCGTTCTATCTGGCCATCGATGGCGGGGTGGAGCTGCCGCGGGTCGAGTGGATGCAGACTCCCGGCGCGGGAGACGACACGCTGGTGGTACGGACGAGCGCGAAGCCGCAACGCGTGCTGCTGTATGAAGCGGAGAATGCGACGGCGAGAGATTTCCGACTGGAGACGACAGGGCCTGCGTGGCAGATGGCCCAGGCGAGCGCCGATGATGAGGCTGGTCTGACGTACACGGTGAGAGTGACCAAACCGGAAGCGGGATGGAAGGCGTATCTGGTCGAGTGTGCCTTCCCAGGGCCGGGCGGGTTCCCCCTCGTATTCACCACACAGGTGTACATCACGCCCGACACGTTGCCGTTTGCAGAGAAGAAGCCGGAGTAGTTCCGCCGCCGAGCCCTGCTATCACCAGCCACCGCGATCACCCCACCGCCAGTCTTGACGCGATCTGTGCGCATGGAGCGCAGAGTTGCGGTAGCCTGCTGGCGCGTGCTCGTGCGTGCATTCGGATGCCCGCGCGCCACGAATAGAGGAGCCGCGGCGATGCAGGGTTCGATCCTTCGGATGTTTGTAGCGATGCTGGCTGTATCCGTCGCGGCGGCCGCATCGGGGCAAGACAATATCGGTCACGAACGGCATAAGCACCACCACAACCCGAAGCACGAAACGCAATCGCCCACACCCGCGCGATTTGTGACGAGCCGATCGAGCGAGGTGGTGCTGCCGCTGCCGGAGGAGAAGGACGCGTTTGTCTTCGCGGTGTTTGGCGACCGCACGGGCGGCCCGGTCGACGGGGTGAAGGTTCTGGCGGATGCGGTGAGGGATGTCAACCTGCTGGAGCCCGATCTGGTGATGACGGTCGGGGACCTGATCAACGGGTACAACACCACCGAGCCGTGGATGGCGCAGATGCGGGAGTACAAGGAAGTCATGGGCGAGCTGCGCTGCCCGTGGTTCCCGGTGGCTGGCAATCACGATGTCTATTGGCGCGGCGAGGGACGGCCCGCCGAGGAACACGAGAAGCATTACGAGATGCATTTCGGGCCGCTGTGGTACGCCTTCCGGCACAAGAACTGCTGGTTCATTGCGCTGTACAGCGATGAGGCGAACCCGGAGACGGGCGAGCGGAACTTCAACAAGCCCGAGTGCCAGACGATGAGTGATGAGCAGTTTGCATGGCTCAAGGGCACGCTTGCGAAGGCGAAGGATGCGGACCATGTCTTCCTGTTTCTGCATCATCCGCGATGGCTCGGCGGGCAGTACGGCGATGACTGGTCCAAGGTGCATGCGCAGCTTGTGGCCGCGGGCAACGTCACGGCGGTGTTCGCCGGGCACATCCATCGCATGCGGTACGACCCGAAGGATGGAATCGAGTACGTGACGCTCGCGACGGTTGGCGGGCATCAAAACGGCAAGGTTCCAAACGCTGGCTGGCTGCATCAATATCACCTGATCACGGTCCGCAAGCAACAGGTGGCGATGGCAGCGCTGCCGGTGGGCGAGGTTGTTGATGTGCGGGAACTCACGGGGCAGTTGGCCAACGAGTGCGCAACGCTCTCGGAAACCCCGCCGCGGTTTGATGGCCCATTGACACTCGAATCGGATGGATCGCTGGTTCAAAACCTGAAGGTGACGCTGAGCAACCCGACCGGCCGCGCCGTCGACTTCACGGTGACGCCGGATTCGGCGGACCTGCGATGGCTGTTCTCGCCGGATCACAACCACTCGGTCGTCGACGCGGGCGGAACCAAAGACCTGACGTTCCGCATCCGCCGCGGCCCGGATTCGCTGGATCAGTTCATGCGGCTGCCAGAGCTCGTAGTCAATGCGGATGTGTTGATGCCGGGTCACCGATACTCGATGCCGGAGCAGCGCACGGTGTTGCCGCTGAACCTGGAGCGGCTGCCGGTTCCGGGTGCGGCGTCGCCCGATATGGCGCTGCAACTGGACGGGGACGATGCGCTGAGATTTGACCGACCGCTTGTTGCGATCCCCGATGGGCCCTTCACCGTGGAGTGCTGGGTCAATGCCAACGAGTTTGCGTCACGGGTTGGCGTGATCTCGCGCGCTGAGAGCTCGGAGTTTGGGTTGTTTGCCAATGGTGGGCGGCCGCACTTTTCGGTTCATTTGAATGGTCGATACTCCGAGGCACAGGCCACGACGCGACTGGATTCGGGCATGTGGCATCACCTTGCGGGCGTGTTTGATGGTGAAGAGGTGCGGATATATGTCGACGGGAAGCTTGAGGGCCGCGCCGCGGGCAAGGGGAGCCGGACGACCAACAAGCTTCCCCTCTACATCGGAGCAGATACAGACGGGGAGGGCCGCGCCGTGTCGTTCTTCAATGGTCGGGTAGATGGCGTGCAGGTTTCGGCTCGCGCGGTGTACACGGGCGAGAGCTTTGAGCCGCGGCGGAGGCCGGAATCGGCGGAGGGCACGCTGCTGCTCCTGAATATGGATGCCGCATTCGGACTTTCGGTCTGGGCAGAGGGCGCAGACGGGCAGAAGGCACCTTTGGGCGGGTCGGTGGGGGCACCGGCGCTCGTGCCCGCGGAGTGAGAGTCGGCGGGGACTGCCCGGGCGGCGAACAATCGCCCATGCTTCCATGGGTTTACGTCGTCATTGCCGGACTGTTTGAGGTGGTCTGGGCCACCAGCATGAAGTCCACGCAGGGTTGGACGCGGCTATGGCCAAGCGTTTTGACACTTGCGGCGATGCTGGTGAGTTTCTTGCTGCTTGCCAAGGCGATGCAGTCGCTGCCGCTGGGAGTGGCGTACACCGTGTGGGTCGGGATTGGCGCGATCGGCGCGGCTCTGGCGGGGTGGTTGATCCTGGGGGAAAGGCTCAGCGCAGTGCAGTGGGTGTGTGTGGGGGTGATCGGCGCGGGAATCGTGGGATTGAAGCTGGCCACGCCTGGGACGTTGCCGGTGCGGACGATCGTGGAGACACCCGCGGCGTAGCGATCCCGAAGCCCTTGCAGAAGTTGTGCGGAGTGCGGATCCGTCGGCGTAGAGAGGGCACAGGGCACGATCCACCGATTCTGCTTTGCGCAGGGTCGGGTGAGTTCAGTCAGCTTGAGGGCGGTGACGTTCCGCTTTGGCGTCGATGGCTCGACCGCGTACGAGGAATATCGGGGCGACGGATAGCGCCGGTGACCTGATCAGCATCGGGACCGACGGGGTTTGGGAGGCCGAGAACAGCGAGCGGAAGATGTATGGCAAGGAGCGGCTGCGCGCTACGCTCTGACGGAGTTTGACGGTGCCGGTGGGCGTCATTAGCGGATGCGGTGGAGCGGACACTTGAAGAATTCCGCGGCGAGGTGCTGCAGAAAGATGATGTGACGTTCGTCGTGATTCGGATACGTGGAGCATCTGAGGGGGACGGCGGCAAGGCATGAGCGACGAGAAACAGGACATCGCCAAGACTGAGTTGCTTCGGGAGCTCGGGTTCGGCGGCGCGATGTCGCTGTATGACGCGGCGCTGCAGGAGGCGGGGCTGTCGAATCCGCGGAAGCCTCGCATCTCGGTTGGGAAGCGGGATGGGGTGGCCGCGGTTCTCACCGAGCGGTTCATGCGGGTGTGTTCACGCGGGGACTGCTCGAACCGCGCGCCGACGATGGCGGCGGGACGGGAGATCGTGCCCGCGGCCACACAGGCAGACTGCGAGGTGTGCGTGGGATCGGTAAACCAAGGCGGGGTTGAAGAGATGCTTGCGGCGTTTGCGCAATCCGGCTGGAGTAAGCTCTGCATCGTGGGCGGAAACCCGGCGACACGGGAAGACGTTCAGCGGCGGATGGGGAACAGACTTGAGCTGCGGCTGATTGACGGCACGCGGGCACGGAATCAGGCGGATGCGGATGCCGATTGCGCGTGGGCGAACCTGGTGGTGCTGTGGGGGTCAACGGAACTTGCGCACAAGGTGAGCGAGCGGTATCGCGGGAAGAACGTGATCATCTGTCCACGACGCGGGCTTGCGGAGTTGGCGCGCGAGGCAGCGACCGCCGCGACGAGGTTCAGCTCCCGCTGAGCTGATCGATGAACGAGTCGGCCTCGGTGATGGCGGATTCCATTTCGCGGACGAGCGCGGCGACATCGTCCTGCACCTGCGTAACGGTGCTCTGGAGGGCAGCGATGGCGCGGGCGTTGAGGTTGTGCTTGAGGAACAGCACCTGATCGCTGAATGCTGCGAGCACCGGGGCCATCTTCGACTCGGCGGTCTTCATGGCGTCGACGAGGCGGTCGTACTGCACGCGGGTCTGGTCGAGCTGTCGCTGGCTTGCCGAGCGCATGGTGTCGCTGGTGTACTGCTTGAGTTCCTCTTTCCATTCGCGGAAGAGGGCCTCGCCGACACGCTCGACACCGGCGATGCGCTCGGTCACTGCGTCGGCCTTGCTCTTGCTGCGGTCGTACTCCTTGGTGAGCTTGGAGTAACGGGCTTCGAGGTCCTTGACATCGACAGCGGTGACGGCGATGAACTCGGCGAGCGCGGACTCGAACTGGACCTTGGCTTCCTGCTGGCCATCGCGGGCTGATTTGACCTTGTCGGAGAGTTGCTCGCGCTTGGCGTAGCCGAACTTCTCGGCGAGCTCGATGCGTGTGGAGGCGCAGCCCGAGAGCGTGGGAAGCATGGAGCACGCGATGCATGCTGCAAGGGTCACGGTGAATCTTCGCACGATCGGGTACTCCTTGGGGCGGGGATCACTCGCTGGGCTTGGTGCACCGGAACACCCACGCGGGGGGCGCGTTGCCTGCGACCAGCTTATCTGACTGGACGGGACCGATCACCGATGCGCATTGTTCGCGGATCTGCTTGCCGGGCGTCAGGGCGGCGGGCCAGTAGGTAACCTGCGCGAAGACGCCGCCGGGCCGAAGAACCAAGGACGCGGCATGGAGCACGTGGCTGAGCGCGGTGGGCGAGAAGAGGCGGAGCGGGAGAGCGCTGAAGATCGCATCAAGCTGATTTAGCTTGCGGTCGCGGCAAATGCTGGGAAGTGCGGTGGCGTCGGCCTCGACGAGTTCGACGCCGGGTAGGCGATCGCGGAACTTTTCGGCAAGCGCGGTGCTGAGTTCGACGGCGAAGAAGGTGCACGAGGTGGGCAAACCCGCGATCAGGGTGGGAGTAAGCACGCCGTCGCCGGGTCCCAACTCGGCGGCGGCGGACCATTTAGAGGTATCGAGATCACGGACCATGGCCTGGGCGACGGCCGGGGAGCACGGGAAAACGGTTCCCATGCCGCGCGGGGAGCGGAGGAACTCGCGCATGAAAACCCATCGGGAGCCAGCGGTGGTTGGCCGGGGAGAGGGACGTGCGGGGCGTTGGCGTCGTTCCATGAAGTTCGAGAGCATATCGCAATCCCCTCATCCGGTTTTATTGGGAGACTCTGAGAGATGGTTCCGGCCGGGATGGAGTGCAGCCCGAAGGGGAGGTGAAGTTCCTATCATGTGGAACACAAGCATGCCGCCGATCGCCGCGAGTTCTCGTTGGGACGATTGGCGGCAGGAGAATCGTCCATGCGAATCACATTCGCTTTGATTGTTGCGGGTTGCGCTCTGACTCTCGGCGGCTGCGAGAAGAAGGCGGAAACGGGCCAGGCGACGGGGGCGGCAAACGGCGCGGCAAACGGCGCAGCGAGCGGGCTGGGCGACGCGATGAACTCGGCCAAGGACATGGCTTCCGATACATTCACGAAGCTGCGTGATCAGGCGGTCGCAACGCTGGAGCCCCAGTTTAAGAGCGTGAAGACGCAGGTGGCATCGCTCAAGGACAAGGTTGCCGCGCTTCCGGAAGCGATCAAGCCGACCGTTTCGTCGGGCATGACGGAGGTGGAAAAGCAGCTCGACGCGGCGGGAACACAGCTCAGCAATTTGAAGAGTGCGGGTGCGGATACGTGGCAGTCGATCTCCACGGAGCTTGGCAGCACGCTTGATAAGCTGGGCACGGCGATCAAGGACCTGACGGCGAAGTTCCCGTCCTGAGGCACTTCGTTCACTCTACACGTTTTTGAGAGGCGGCATTATGGGTTTCGTCAAAGAGTTTCGCGAGTTCGCGTTGCGCGGCAACGTGATGGACATGGCGGTGGGCGTGATCATCGGCGGCGCGTTTGGCACGATCATCAACTCGATGATCAACGACGTGATCATGCCGGTGGTTGGGATCGCCGGCAAGGCTGATTTCTCGAACATGTACACTGGTCTGAACACCGTGGCGCGGGAGAAGATCGCCGCGGCGACGGCGGTCGCGAACGGCGTCGCGCCGGTGCTGGCGGATGCACGGGCGATGGGCCCGGTGCTGGCGTACGGCAACTTCATCACCGTGGCGATCAACTTCCTGATCCTGGCTTTCTGCATCTTCCTGATGATCAAGGCGATGAACACGGCACGGAAGCGCTTCGAGAAGGAAGCGCCCGCGCCTGGCGCGCCTGGACCGACGCCCGATCAGAAGCTGCTGATGGAGATCCGCGACTTGCTCGCGAAGCGCGGCTGATCTCGAACCGGTAGAGATCTGAACTCGACGACCCCGCTTGCGCTCCCCGCAGGCGGGGTCTTTTTCTTGGCCGGATGATCATGGTGCAGAGGGATTGCTGAATGCGATGACAGAGGCCATGGCGAGGGAGTCTGTGTGGGTGAGTGAGAGGACCCAGGAGGCGATGCCGAGGTTCGCCGCGGCGGACTTGGCGGAGGCGTGCAGGGTAAGTTGCGGTGCGCCGCTGGCGGTGCTGATGACTTCGATGTCGGTCCAGGCGATGCCGCCGGTGAGGCCGGTACCGAGCGCTTTGAGAACAGCTTCCTTGGCGGCAAAGCGCGCGGCAAGGTGCTCGATGCGGCGGCGGGAGTCTGCTTTGTAGGACTGCTCGGCGGGCGTGAAGCAACGGTCGAGGAATCGCTGGCCGTGCTCATCGAGCATTGCGCTGATGCGAGAGATTTCGACGAGGTCGATTCCATGGCCGAGGATGGACATGGCCGATGGTAAGCCGAACAGCTCTACTTCTTCGCGGCGGGCTTGCGGGACTTTTTGGCGGCGGACTTGTTTGCCGATCGAGGCGTTTCGGATTTTGCCGGCTTCGGCTCGGTCTTGGATTCGCTCTTGGATTCAGACTTCGTTTCGGGCTTGGTTTCCGATTTGGCTTCGGGCTTCGCTTCGGTGGGCTTCGAGTCACCGTTGGAAGTGGGCTTCGATTCGGCGGCGGGGGCCGCGGCCTTGGTGTCGGCTTCAGCGGACTTCTTGTACGCCTCGGAGCGGTAGTCGGTCTGGTAGAAGCCCGAGCCCTTGAAGATGAGTGCTGCGCCGGTGCCGATGAGCCGCTCGAGCGCGGATTTGCCGCACTTGGGACACTTGCGCAGGGTCGGGGCCTTGATCGACTGGAACTCTTCGAAGGCGTGCTTGCAGGCTGTGCAGGCGTACTCGTAGGTGGGCATGCGAGGCTTACTCCGGCTTGGGGGCCACACCGACCTTGGCGGAGCGGATGACACGGTCGCCGAGCATGTAACCGGGCTGCATGGTCATGCTGACGCGGCCGGGCTCGACGCCTTGGGCGGCGAGCTGCGTGATCGCCGAGTGCTTGTTGGGGTCGAACTCGTCGTTGGGCTGCGGATTGAGCAGTGTGATGCCGTGGTTCTCGAGCGCCCGGATGAGCTCGGCGCGGATGACCTTGACGCCTTCGAGGATCTTCGTGCCGGCTTCATCGCCGGGCTTCTGCGTGAGGGCGAGATCGAAGTGATCGAGCACGGGGAGAATGCTGCCAAGGACGCTGGTGACACCCTGACGATGCGCCTCGGTCTCGTTCTGAACTGCGCGGCGCTGGAAGTTCTGGTAGTCGGCGAGGGATCGCTTCCAGCTCATGAGCGCCTCATCGCGCTCGGCGGTGAGCTGGTCGATCATGTCGGCGGTCGCATCCGGGTCGGCTTCGTTGAGAGGTTCCGCGCCTCCCCCCCCACTTCCACAGGCGCCGCCGCCGCAGCACCCACCCGCGCTGGGATGCTGAGCATCCTGGGGGCCCTGCTGGTGCGGCTGGGCCTTGGCTTCATCGGGCTGCTTTCGTGCAAACATCGTGACCTCGCTTCCGTGTTGCGATACCGAATCCTACAGAGAGTACTTCAAACCGCGTGCCAGAAGAGAACCAGAGCTCACTACGGAGGGCACGGAGATCACAGAGGCGGACTATTCGTGAAAAGCAGGCTCAATGCACGCTGAGGGGCATCTTCATTGAAACCATCGCCTCTCCGAATACTGCGAGTGCCTCGTGGCAGGTCGCCTGATCAGGCGTCTTTTCGCAGCGCGTCCTTCATCTTCTTCCAGAAACCCTGACTTTCCGGCATGACGTCGTGGTTCTCGGTGGCCGCGAACTCGCGCAGGAGCTTTTCCTGCTGGGCGGAGAGCTTCTTGGGGGTTTCGATCTTGATGACCACGATCAGGTCACCACGGCGGCCCGTCCGAAGGCTGGGCAGGCCGGCCTCTGGCACGCGCAGGAGCGTGCCGTACGGGCTGCCCTTGGCGATGGTGAGCTTCTGCTTACCGTCGAGCGTTGTGACCTCGACCTCTGCCCCGAGCGCGGCCTGGGTGAAGCCGATGGGCATCTCCATGATGAGGTGGTCACTCTCACGCTTGAAGAGCGGATGCTGCTGGATGCGCACGACCACGTGCAGGTCGCCGCGGACGCCGTCGCCGCCGGGTGTTGGCGCGGGCTCGCCCTCGCCGCGGACGCGGACGGCCTGGCCATCGGAGATGCCCGGCGGGATGCGGACACTGAGCTTGCGCTTCTTGGGCTGGCGGCCCTTGCCGCGGCATGCCTCGCAGAACTCCTTGACCACCTGGCCGCGGCCTGCGCAGGCGGGGCAGTTGACGACCATGCGGAACATGCCGCCGAGGCCGGATTGCTGGACGCGGCCCTGGCCGTCGCAGGTCTTGCACTTGACGGGCTTGGTGCCGGGTTTGGCGCCGGTGCCGGTGCAGCGGTCGCAGATATCGAGGCGGGTGAACTCGACTTCTTCTTCCGCGCCTTTGAGGACTTCTTCGAGGGTGATGTGGACTTCGGTCTCGAGGTCGTAGCCGCGGGCCTGGCCGCCCCTGCCCCCGCCGCCCATTCCGCCGCCGAATATGTCGCTGAACATCGAGAAGATGTCGGTGACATCCATGCGGGAGAAATCGTGCTGTGCTGCGCCGCCGCCGCGGAGACCCTCGTGGCCGAAGCGGTCGTAGCGGGCGCGCTTCTCGGAATCAGAGAGGATTTCGTAGGCCTCAGCGCACTCCTTGAACTTCGCCTCGGCATCGGTGTCACCCGGATTGCGGTCGGGGTGATACTTCATCGCCAGGCGGCGATAGGAGCGTTTGATCTCTTCGCCATCGACGGTACGTTCGACGGAGAGGATTTCGTAGTAATCGCGTTGGGTGGAGGGCATGTTCAGATACCGAGGACAGTTCGAACTGCGATCTCAAGCTGATAATTAGGAACGTACGTGTTACTCGCACCGCCCGAAGAGTCCTCGATCGGAACCAATCGGCCGGAACCACTTGACTTCACCAAGCCAGCTTCCAGCAGCTCCGTGTATACCAGTTTCAACTTGTCAAAATCGTCCCTGGTTACGGAGCCTCGAAAACCAAACTCCCGATGTTGAAAAACGGGTGCCACCGGCGCACCGACATGCGCTTTCAACAGCTCCGAGGCCACGATTGAGAGCTGATGTGCCTCGATCAGATTTACCAGTCTCGTTGCACATTCGCCGCTCATGCTTTGCGCTCCGACCCGAGCCGCCTTGGATCGATTACTCGAATATCGATGTGCCGTTCGACCGCGATCGGCTTCTTCGAACCGTCGTGTCGATACTCCACCCCAAGTGTTCCCACACTAGTACCCCAATGCGGCCAGAAGTTTCGCTCGTGCCCAAGCCATTGCCGAACTTCGTCACGCGGAGCAATCACAGGCACACCGGTTACAAATGGGCCGTCCTTCATCTGGTACAGGCCATTGGACGAAACAGCTTCACCGTCTCGCCGAAACTCATCCACGTCATAAGGAGCGTGAAGCATCGGCTGAACGTCGTAGGCGGGACCGTTCCCGACATTCTTGAGCAAAAGATAAAGGCAGCCTCGATCGTCACGCTCAAGCCGAACGATCAAAGTCGGCTCGCTCTGCAACTGACGAAGCCACCGCGTCTCTAGAACCATCCAAAGCGTAAAGCCCGTGTAAATGAGCGCGGCCAAGAAGGTGAGTGCGGCAGAAACAACAGTCCACCACTCTGGACGTTGCCACCATTCGATCACTTCCGGAGCGACTGAGATCATGAATCGAGCCCGCAGACTTTCGGCCGCGGGCTCGGGAGTGGATCAGGGAATCACGGGCAGGATGCCCGTGCCACGGAAATCAGGCCACGGCCCCGGTGACGGCCTCGGTGTCATCCTTGAGCTCGGCGATCAGGCAGTCGGTGGTGAGCATGAGGCCCGCGACGCTCGCGGCGTTGACGAGCGCGGTCTTGGCGACGAGCGCGGGGTCGATGATGCCCATCTTGACCATGTCGCCGTAGGTGTCGGTCGCGGCGTTGTAGCCGAAGCTGCCCTTGCCTTCCTTCACCTTCTCGACGACGAGGTCGCCATCGATGCCGGCGTTGGCGGCGATCTGCCAGAGGCAGGCCTCGACAGCCTTGGAGACGATGTCGAAGCCGAACTTCTCATCGCCCTTGGCGCGGGACTTGGCCTTTTCGATCGCGGGCTGGGTGCGGACGAGGGCGACGCCGCCGCCGGGGACGTAGCCTTCCTTGGCCGCGGCGCGGGTGGCGTGGAGCGCATCGTCGACGCGGTCCTTGGTTTCCTTCATGGCGATCTCGGATGCGCCGCCGACGCGCATGATCGCGACGCCGCCGGTGAGCTTGGCGAGGCGCTCCATGAGCTTCTCTCGGTCGTAGTCGCTGGTGGACTTCTCGTGCTGGCTCTTGATCTGCTCAGCGCGGGACTCGATGTCCTTCTTCTTGCCGGCACCCTCGATGATCGTGGTGTTGTCCTTGTCGATGGTGATCTTCTTGGCGCGGCCGAGCTCAGAGAGCTCGATCGATTCGAGCGAACGGCCGAGGTCTTCGGCGAAGAAGGTGCCGCCGGTGAGGACGGCGATGTCGCCGAGCATGGCCTTGCGTCGATCGCCAAAGCCCGGGGCCTTGACGGCGCAGATCTTGAGCGTGCCGCGGAGGCGGTTGACGACGAGCGCGGCGAGCGCCTCGTTGTCGACTTCCTCGGCGATGATGAGGATGGGCTGGTTTGCAACCGCGATCTTGTTCAGGAGGGGGAGGAAGTCCGTGAGGTTGCCGATCTTCTTCTCGTGGATGAGGATCAGGGCGTTCTCGAGGTTGCACTCGGCGGTCTTGGGGTCGGTCATGAAGTACGGGGAGATGTAGCCCTTGTCGAACTGCATGCCTTCGACGTAGTCGAGCGTGGTTTCGGAGGATTTGCCTTCCTCGATCTCGACAACGCCCTCAGCGCCAACCTTGTCGATGGCTTCGGCGATCTGCTCGCCGATGGCGGCATCGTGGTTGGCGGAGACGGTGGCGATCTTCTTGTAGTCCTCGAAGCCCTTGCACTTGATGGCCATTTCGTCGATGGCGGCGGCCGCGGCGGCAGCGGCGGCGTTGATGCCGCGCTGGACCTGGACGGGGTTGGCGCCGCTGGAGACGACGCGGAGGCCCTCGTTGAAGATGGCCTCGGCCAAGACCGTGGCGGCGGTGGTGCCATCGCCCGCCATGTCGGCGGTCTTCTTGGCGACCTCGTTGACCATCTTGGCACCCATGCTCTCGAACGCGCCGGGGAGGGTGATCTCGCGGGCGACGGAGACGCCGTCCTTGGTGACGGAGGGGGGTCCGTAGGACTTCTGGATGATGACGTTGCGGCCGGTGGGGCCCATTGTCACTTTGACAGCTTTGGCGAGACGGCCGACGCCCTTCTTCATCTCGATGAGGGCTTGGTCGTCGAACATGATCTGCTTGGTGGCCATGGGGATTCCTCTATTCGGGGGGTCTTGAGGGCAGAGGGAGTGCAAAGGGCGTGCCCAGAGGAAGGGCCTGGGGTAACCGTCATTCTGGCAGGCGGGGAGAGAGGCGGGCGAGCAAACTTGCGCGCGAGACTCCCTTGAAGGTGGGTCTTACCAGTCCAGATTCTGTTCGTACCCCGTGGCGAGGAGGGCCTGGCCGGCTTCGGCCTTGAACCACTTCTTGAAGTCGTCGGTGACGTAGTTTTTCCAGTCGCCGATCTTGCCAGAACGGTAGAACCACATGGGGTTGGATTTGGCGAAACCGGCGGAAGTCTTGGTCTCGGCGGAGGGGGCGGCGGCCTTGGCGGGGTCGAGGCCGAGGAACTCGTACATTCGATTCTGCTCGGCGGCGGTCTCGGTGATGCAGCGCTCGTAGCGGAGGGGGCAGATGGTGGTGCCTGGGAACTCGCCGGCCTCGATGCGCTTGGTCATGGCGAGGTCGGCGGTGACGATCTGTGCCCAGCCGCGGGCGGCGGAGCGGACCCAGGCCTCAACCGAGAAGAGGCGGTGCGGGTTCTTGACGAAGTACTCGGGGTCTTTATGAAACTCGGCGGTCAGGTCGGCCATCATCGAGGTGTATGGCTCACCCATCAGGAACTTGATGCGGAGCTGGTGGAATGTCCATGAGGTGAGGACATCGCGGCCGTCGCGGATGATGTTGAAGTGCGGGCTGCTGGGGATGATGGGCTGGATGTGGCCGGAGGTGTGGTCGCCGATCCACTGGGCCTCGGGCTTGTAGCGGGCGAGGGCGAGGGTGTAGTCGTGGCCCATCTTGATGAAGAGCTGGTTGAGCACGTTGGGCATGTCATCGCGCGAGCTGGTGAGCCAGGTGGCCTTCTCGGCTTCGGCGACTGCACGGGCGAGCAGCTTGAGCGGGCCTTCTGACTGGGTGTTGATATCCGGGTGGAGGTTCATCAGGTTGCGCATCCAGGTGGTGCCGGAGCGCATGTGCCCGCTGATGAAGAACATCTTGTATGGCTGGCCGTCGGGCGTGTGAGTCGGGACGTGGATCATGAGGTTTTTTTCTCTTCGCGGCTGGGTGGGACGGTCGTCGGCTGCGCGGACTGGGGAGTGAGGGGCTTGGGGGTCGATGCAGCGGGCGCGACGTCGTAGCCGAGTTCGCTCAATCTCGCACCGGCACGTTCGAGGAACCAACTGTGGGATTGGGCATCAATGTAGTTGCGCCAATCTCCCACTTCACCGCGTCGGTAGAACGACCGCGGGGCTTCTCTGCCGAAACCCGGCGCGGTGTGACTCTCGCGTGACAGCGGCGATGCTTCGGAAGGCTTGACGCCGAGGAACGTGTACATCCGGGCGCGGTGCGTTTGGGTGTCTGCGTGCAGTTCCTCGTAACTCAACCGCAGAAGGGAGGACGCGTGGCCATCGGCTTTGAGTTGCCTCATCGTGGCGAGGTCGTGACCGGTATGGTCGGACCATCCCGCGGCGTAGTGCTGGACCCAGGCACGATCCGCGAGGAGGCGCCGGGCGGCCTGGCGAGCTGCATCCGCGGATTCTCCGGCAGCGGGAAGAACCTGCTCGAAGATGGGCCGCACGTGGGGATGCATGATGTCCGGCCGCGCGGTTTTCAGGAGGTGAAAAGTCCACGAGACCAGGACATCACGTCCGTCGCGAAAGATGATGATGTAGCGACCGGCGGGAGGCGGGATGAGCATGCGGAGCATGCGTGGAGTGTGGTCGCCGACTTCGGTCGCCCCGGGCTTGCCGCCGTGTTCGGCGGGCCTGTGCGCCTGAGCGGTCAGACAGCCGAGTACAAGCGAGGCGAAAGCCCGCTCGGTTTCACTCCTGACCGGTTCGCGGCTGCCGACGTACCAGGGCTGGGACTGGAAGCCCTCGATGCCGCTGCGGATCAGGTGAAAATGGAACTCGCCGTCGCAGAACACCTGGGGATGGAGATTCAGGAGCGAGCTGACCCAGTTGGTGCCGGAGCGAGGGTGCCCGCAGACAAAGAACGGACGGACAAGGGGAGTGGGATCCTCCAGAGCCCCACGCGCGGGGCCGAGTCGTTGAATCGTGCGGCGGATGACGTTCACCAGCGTGGACCCTTTGCACTCAAGAGCGCGGCAGCGCGGGGGCGGAGGCTACCAGTTCGTGTTCTTCTCATACCCCATCTGCACCAGGGCCTCGGCGGCTTCTTCCTTGAAGATCCGGGTGATCCGATCGGTGAAGGAACATCGCCATTCACCACTCTGTCCCTTGCGGGTTGCGGACTTGAGATTCTCGCTCTTGAACCCGGGGAGCGTCTTGGTCTCGACGGAGGGGGGAGCGGCCTCGGCAGGATCAAGGCCGAGGAACCGATAGATCGCTGCGCGGTTCCCTTCAAGGTCCGCGTGCAGGTCTTCGTAGCGGATGAAATGAACAGGCGTGCCCCGCGAGATCAGACGAGGCATGGCCTTGAGATCGTGCAGGCAAGACTCGGCCCAGAATCGTGAGAGGTACCGTACCCAATCGTCGTCGCCGAGGAGACCGATGGTGGTATCGCGGAACTTCTCGGGGCTGAGCTTGTACTCGGGCCCCCAGCGCCGGAGCAGGTGCGCGAACTGCGGGAGCATCGCACCTGGGTTGTTGGTGCGGAGCATGTGGTAAGAGCGGCTGATGAGCAGGTCGCGCCCATCGCGATGGAGGAGAATGTGCGGTGCGCCCGGGAGCATTGCCTTGAGGATTCGCGGCGAGCGGTCGCCGAGCATGACGGCTTCGGGGTGAGACCGGGTCTGCGCGAACATGCTGCGGCGGATGCATCGTCGGAGGGATTCGTGTGCGATGTCCTGGAGGACGCGGGACTTGGCGGGGAGTCGCCAGCGCCGTTTAAGGTATGAGGAGAAGCCACCGTGGATGAGTTCGAAATGAAACTCCCCCGTCATGTAGGCTTTGGGATGGAGATTGATGAGGGCCTGGACCCAGTGGGTTCCGGACTTCCAGCTGCCGCAGAGGAAGAAAAACTTGTACGTGCGTTCGCGGTCGACAATGGTCCACTCGTTGCCGACACCTCGGTCGGCGCATGCGTATGGATCCGCCGGCGGAGGGGCGAGCCAGGGCCTCACCATGGGCCGGAGGATGACCTTCAAAGGGCGCGGCACCGCTGCCTTGACTTTGTTGATCAGTCCCGCATCGGCGCCTTGCGTGGTCATGAGATGCTCTGGCGGACAATCAAACCCGGTTTGGCGGCTTCGTCTGGCGAGTGGTGAATGCGGACTCTAGGCAGACTCGATGATGGCTCATTGGATGGAGGCCGCGGAAGCTACCAGTTCAGGTCCTTCTCGTAGCCTGCCTGGACGAGGGCTTGACCGGCTTCCTCCTTGAAAATGCGGGTGATCCGGTCGTTGAAGTAGTTTCTCCAGTCGCCGGTCTGGCCCTTTCGCGTCGCGGACTTGAGGTCCTCTTTCTCAACGCCGGCGAGGGTCTTTGTCTCTCGCGAGAGGGGCTGGGCCCTGGCAGGATCGAGCCCGAGGAAGCGGTACATGCGCTCGGCACCTTGCGGGGTGTTGGCGTGCAGGTCTTCGTACACGATTCGATGAACGGGCGTGCCCGAGTTGATGAGCTCGTTGCACATCCGGAAGTCGTTCTCGACGTACTTGGCCCATTCGCGGGCCGTGCGGCGGACCCACTGATCATTGCCGAGAAGACCTGACTCAGGGTCGCGGAAGCGGTCGGGATTCGCAGTGAACTCCGGTTTGAATCGGTCGATGTCATCTTTGAAGCGGCCGCCGAAGACGCCGTTCTCTTTTACACGGAGCCAGTGGAAGGACCACGACACGAGCACGTCGCGGCCGTCGCGCAAGAGCCAGAAGGTGGGAGCGCCGGGCAGCACCGTGCGAAGCATGCGGGGCGTGCAGTCGCCAAGCCACATGGAGTCGGGCTTGTTTCGGGTGGCGGCGTAGATGGTTCGACGGACAAGGTTCTCCATAGCGTCGCAGGCGACACGCTTGGTCTTGGGTCCGCTGGCGACAAACCATGAGGGAGAGGTGAATCTGTCGAGGCCGAGAAGCATGGTCTCGAAGTGGAACTCGCCCTTGATGTTCACCTGGGGATGAAGATTCAGGATGCGCTGCATCCAGTGGGTGCCGCTCTTCCAACAGCCGCAGAGAAAGAAATAGCGGTGCGTCAGACCGGTGTCAGGATTCACCACCGACCATGGGTTGTCGGTTGGCTGATCACAAAACGAAAGCGCTGCGTTTGAAAGGGAAGACCCCTTCGGGGCGGAATTCACGAGCGATGGCGCGACGACCCGCACAGCAGGACGAAGGGCCGCCTTGACCGATGCGGGCACGACGGCTTTAACCTGGGTGAGCAGGGGCGAAGGAGTTGTTCCGGAACTGGAGGTCCGGTTTGAGCTCATCGACCTTGCTCCTGGATTCGTCGCGTTCACGACGACTCAAAGCCTGCGTTTCTGGGTCCCGATACAACAAAGGGAGCGAGGAACTTGGTTACCAATGCATGATAGGACAGCACCGGGCAAAGCCCGGCGGCCGCGAGCCGTAAATGAACTGGTCGCCACTGATCGGTGCCTCAGCCCTCGACGACGCCGAGGAGCTCGGATTCGCGGAGGATCAGGAGCTTGTCGCCCTTGAGCTCGACCTCGGTGCCGGCGTACTTGCCGTAGAACACGGTGTCGCCCTTGCGGACGGACATCTCGGCGCGTTTACCGTTCTCGAGGCGCTTGCCGGGGCCGGTCGCGACAACCTGGCCGCGGACGGGCTTCTCTTTGGAGGTCTCGGGGAGGTAGATGCCGGAGGCCGTTTTGGTTTCGGGGTCGGCGGGCTTGACAAGGACGCGGTCTTCGAGGGGCTTGATGGCCATGTTCAATTCTTCCTTCTGTACCAGATGACAGGTCAGCGACTGGACTTGCGAGGCACTGACCTTGTTCGCTTGATGAGCTTCCCCCTCACCGACCCCCACGCAACCGGCTTATCGCCGGCGTTTTCTTTCCGTGCCTGTTCGAGCGCGAGCAGATCCATTGCATCCTCGTACGCCTCGCACATCCGACGGTACTCACGCATCGGCATGACCACAAACGACTCCTTGCCGCTCATCAGCACGCTTGCGTTTCGACCGATCTCTTTGGCCAGTCTACGGGCGGTCATAGATGTCCTTTCGGTGGCCAACTCGGTGGATGATTACGACACCGCCTTCAACATCGAACAGTACGCGATAGTCTCCAACACGCAGGCGATAGGCCGGGCTGAAGCTCTTGAGCCTCTTGACATCCCCTTCCAATCCACCAGCGAGCGAGTCGATGCGCCGGGCGATGCGATCTCGTTCCCGAGCGGGAACCTTCTCCAACTGCCGTAGCGCCTTGGGAGCGATTTGGACTCGATACCGCATATGCCCGCGTCGCCCTTGCCTTCATGCTGCATTCAGACCTTGGGACGACGGCCGACGGGGGCCTTGCCGCCGCCGGCCTGCTGGTGGCCGGAGCTCGGCTTACCGCCGCCGGCCTTGTTGGGGTTCTTGTGCGAGGCGGGGCCCGTCGACTTTGTGCTTGCGGGCTTGAGGGGGTTGTTGCCACCGAGACCGCCCGCACCACTCCGACCGATCAGATCACTTGCTTTGGCCATTGGGAAACTCCTTCGAATACTTCTGAGCCTGGCTAGAGCAGGCGATTGAACTCGTTAACAGTCAGCCCGGCATCGCGAATCAGCCCTCGCAATAGTCCTTTGGCGAGTTCCCGATGCGGGGGACAGAGAGGTGTCGGTGGGGAGGCTCGCTGCGTCGAAGAGTCACGTGGGTGCCGGTCTGGTAGTTCACGTCGTTACCCAACCGCTGAAACGCTCCGCCGCATTAGCGCCCGAGATAACGGGGAGCTTCCAGAGTGTAGAGCCCGGATGGATCTCAGAAGCCCATTCCACCCATTCCACCCATGCCGCCCATGCCGCCCATGCCCGGCATGCCACCACCGCCGCCGCCGTGAGCGTGGCCGTGGTCATGATCATCCTTGTCCTTGGGCTTCTCGGTGATGACGCAGTCCGCCGCGAGCAGCATGGTGGCGACGCTCGATGCGTTCTGGATCGCACAGCGATCGACCTTTGCCGGGGTGAGGACACCGGACTTGAGCAGGTCACCGTACTCGAGCGTGAGGGCGTTGAAGCCGAAGGCACCCTTGCCCTCGCCGACCTTGGCGACGACGACCGTGCCCTTCTCGCCGGCGTTGTCGGCGATGGTTTGCAGAGGAAGCGACAGGGCTCGGAAGACGACATCGAGGCCCGCGGCGAAGTCGTACTTCGCCTGCCCGACATCATCGGCGGTCTTTTCGTCGCCCTTGTCGCCGGGCTTGCCGTAGACGGAGCGGTACTCCTTCATCGCGGCGATCGCATCGCGAGCGCGGATGAACGAGACTCCGCCGCCGGGGACGACGCCTTCGGCAACCGCAGCGCGGGTGGCGTGGAGGGCGTCTTCGAAGCGGGCCTTCTTCTCCTTCAGCTCGGCTTCGGATGCCGCGCCGACGTTGATCTGGGCCACGCCGCCGGAGAGCTTGGCGAGACGCTCCTGGAGCTTCTCACGGTCGTAGTCGCTGGTGGTCGCATCGATCTCGCGCTTGATCTGCTCGATCCGGGCCTTGATGTCCTTGACGGCACCGGCACCCTCAATGATCGTGGTGTTGTCGGCATTGACTTCAAGCTTTTTGGCCATGCCGAGGTGGGCGAGCTCGACCTTCTCGAGTTCGATGCCAAGGTCCTTCATGATCGGCTGTGCGCCGGTGAGGACGGCGACATCCTCGAGCATGGCCTTGCGGCGATCGCCATAGCCTGGCGCCTTGACGGCGCAGACCTGGAGCGTGCCGCGGAGCTTGTTGATGACCAGCGTCGAGAGGGCTTCGCCGGAGATGTCCTCGGCGATGATGAGCAGGGGCTTCTTGGCCTGCATGACCTTCTCAAGCAAGGGGACGAGCTTGGACACACTCTCGATCTTGTCCTCGTAGATGAGCACAAGGGCCTTGTCGAACTCGACGGTCATCTCGTCGGTGTTGGTGACGAAGTTCGGGGAGATGTAGCCGCGATCGAACTGCATGCCCTCGACGACATCGACGGTGGTGTCCTGGGTCTTGCCTTCTTCGATGGTGATGACACCATCGGCGCCGACCTGGGCGAACGCATCGGCGATGATCTTGCCGACTGTGGGGTCGTTGTTGGCGGAGATGGTGGCGATGTTCTGGATGTCGCCGCTCTTGGGGGAGCGGTCAACGGGCTTGCTGAGCTTCTGGATCTCGGCGACGGTCGTCTCGACGCCCTTCTTCATGCCGCGGATCAGCGCGTTGGCGTCGACGCCGGAGGCAATGTGGCGGAGGCCTTCGCGGAAGAGGGCTTCGGCAAGGACGGTGGCGGTGGTGGTCCCGTCGCCGGCTTCGTCGCTGGTCTTGCTGGCGGCTTCTTTGACGAGGCGGGCGCCCATGTTCTCCGCCTTGTTGCGGAGTTCGATCTCCTCGGCGACGGAGACGCCGTCCTTGGTGACGGTCGGCCCGCCCCAAGATTTGTCGAGGATGGCGTTGCGGCCACGGGGGCCGAGTGTGCTCTTGACTGCGCGGGCGAGTTTCTCAACGCCGGCGAGGAGGGCCTGACGTGCGTCGATGTCGAAAGTCAGTTCCTTCACGGCCATGGGTCGAATCTCCGGAGCTTGGGTACTTGGGTGGATCTGAGGATGGACTTGGGATTTTCCCCACCGATATCGGTGGGGGCAATCGTCAACGTACGAATGGGCGGCGCAATCACGCCCTATCTTCGTGATGGCAAGCCGGGTGCCAGACGGTATGCGGACGTCGGGCACTGAAACGCTGCCGAATTCTGTGTGTCGCGGGGCCAGACGCGGAAACCGGGGTGTCAGGCCGGTCTTTGGCCGCCCCACTGCTGCCGGAATGGCAGGCTTGGATGTGCTAACATGCCGCGATGATCGCCACCGCACCCTGTGCCACCCTCGCCTCGACCGACATCGGTTCGTACATCCCGTTGATGCTGCTGATTACCGGGGCGGTGATCTTCGGCATCATGAACGTTGTGATGTCGCTGATGATCGGGCCGCGGCGGGACGGTGCGGTGAAGAGCCTGACGTACGAATCAGGCATGAACCCGGTTGGCACCGCCCGCAAGCGGTTCAACGTTCGGTTCTATCTGATTGCGATGGTGTTCCTGGTGTTTGACATCGAGATCATCTTCCTGTACCCGTGGGCGACGACGTTTGTGAACATCGATCACCAGAGCCCGGACGGGTTGATCTGGCTGGGCCGGATCCTGTTCTTCATGGCGACGACGGCGGTTGCGTACTTCTATGGGCTTCGCAAGGGCGTGTTCCGATTCGACTGAGTATTGCGAAGCGCCTGCTGCCGGTGTGACTCGAGTTATGGCTCCCTGCGCTGGTGACGGATCGCGAGGTCCGGCTCGGGTTATCGCGTTGGGTGAGAGGCTTCCGCAAGTGGGTGGATGGTCGGGCCGATACCTGCGACACGTATCCGGGCGAAGGGCATGTTCATGCCTTGCGGCCGCGTGTTTTGCAGGACCCGAACCGGCATGACCAAGCCGCCCGCCAACCAAACTCCCGACGGGCAGCGGGTGCTGGACGTGATCGCCTCGGGCCGGGTGAGCGTTGCGTTTCAACCGATCGTCGATCTGAATGACGGGATGATCGTTGCTTATGAGGCGCTAACGCGATTGGAACCGGACTCGGGATTCTCGAACCCCGGCGAGTTGTTTCAGGCGGCGGCGGCGAACGGGCTGCTGTGGGAGCTTGAGTCGCTGACGCGGAGTGCGGCGATTGAGACCGCGGCGGGATGGCCGTCGGATATTCGGCTGTTCCTGAACACGACGCCCGCGGTGTTTGCCGACGCGCGGTTCTTTGACGCGCTGCGTGGAGCGATCTCGCGGTCGCAGGGGCTCTCTGCGGAGCGGATTGTTCTGGAGATCACGGAGCTGTCTGATGAGCAGGATTTCCCGGGCCTCGCGGAACAGGTGATCCGGCTCAAGGATGCGGGCTTTGAGGTGGCGATCGACGATGCGGGGGCGGGCACGAGCGGCCTGAACCGGATGATGGTGCTTCGGCCCAAGTGGATCAAGCTCGACCGGACGTTTGTGCACGGGGTCGACTCGGATCCGTATCGCCAGAATCTGGTGCGATTCTTTGTGCACTTTGCGAGGCTGAGCGGGGTGAGCGTGATCGCCGAGGGGATCGAATCGAAGGTTGAGCTTTCGACGGTGATCGGGCTGGGCGCGAGGTATGCGCAGGGATACTACCTTGGGCGACCGGGAGAGCGATCGCAGACGTTTGATCCGCGGTTTGTGTCGGAGGTGCGCGGCCGCTGGGCGGATGTGGATGCGGTGGTCGCGTCGAACCCGTCATCGGCTTCGCTTGTGAAGGTGTGCCACCCGGTGCTGACGGTTGACAGCACGATCCTGATCGGCGATGCGGCTTCGCTGCTCGATGCCGACGCGTCCATGGTTGGAGTTGTCGCACGCGATGGGCGCAGGGTTCTTGGTTGGGCGAGTCGGCAGCAGGTGCTGGATGAATCGGCGACGCCGCGTGTGTCGCGGCCGGTGAGCGAGATCCTTCGCAAGGGGACGTATCAGCTTCCGCCGACTGCAACGATTGAAGAGGCGCTGGAGCTGGCGTGCCTGCTGGAAGAAGAGACGATTGCGGATCCGCTGGTGATCACGAGCGGCGCATCGGTGGTGGGGATTGTCCGGGTGAGGGACCTGCTGAAGGCGGCGGCGCACGAGGGTCGGCTTGGGCAATCGTGGCGCGCACCGGTGACGGGGTTGCCGGCGAGGATTCGCGCGGATCAGCACCTCACGGAGTTGATCCGGCGAGCGGGGGATGCGAGCGCGCGGGAGTCGGCGGGCTATCACACGGATGCGGCGTTCGTCGACATCCGATCGTTTGCGGATTACAACTCGGCGTTCGGGTATGAGCTTGGGGACCGGTTGATCCGCTCGCTGTCGGATCTGATCACGGCGACGGTAGTGTCGCCGGGGGGCGAGGTCTTCCTGGCGCACCTTGGGGACGACCGGTTCCTGCTGACGGGGCCTGATGGGACGCTGGAGCCGCGGCTGCGGATGCTGATCCAATCGTTCGATCGGCAGAGCTCGCAACTGCCTGCGCGGGGGCTGGTGGGCACGCCGACGGGGTTTGCGCCAGGGCTGCCGTGCCCGCGGATGACACTTCGGGTGCTTTTCCTTCCGGATGTATTCGGAAGGGTTGATCATCCGCGCGATGTGTATCGGCTTGAGCAGCAGCTTCGTGGCGTTTCGGCATCGCGGAGCGGGAACGGCGCGGGAAGTTCCTGGATTGTTCGCGACTGGCGGCGGGACCCGATGGCGCGACGATTGTCGGCATGAGTTGTGCTGACGTCAGGGCGAGGGGAGCGGTGAGAGCCATTCCGCCGGCAACTGGTTGGGGGGCGAACCCGCCTGAACACGGACGGAGCCGTCGTACCAGGCGACGTTGAATGACTTGGCGCGGCCTGCGTGGAACGCGCCGACTCGGAGCGCCACATGGCTTGGCTGGCGAAAGTCCAGCACGCTGGCGGTGCGCGTCGGGGGCGGAACATTGGGATCCGCCGAGGGGGCATCAATCGCGGAATCGAGCATCATCGGTATGCGCGAGGGGAACTGCACACGGTCGAAGGCGACGTGGGCAACGCGGCCGGGCGCGGGGTCATCGAAGCTTCGGGCATCTCCATCCTGGCCAGCCTGCCCGGTCGCGTTCATCGCATAGGTGCGGGTCATAGCCTCCGGGTAAACCCGGTCCACCGTTGGACACACGAGCACGGAAGAGTTTGAATAGAGCTCGGCAGCACCGGTGCCTTGCCGACCGGAATCCGTCTGCACGACCAGCGCCCAGTTGGGGAGCGCGGCGTAGGGCTGGCCGAGTGCGGGGCCGATGCCGCGATTGTCGTCGGCGTAGGTCCGACAGATGATGTATGACTGACGTAGGTTCGCGAGGCAGACCGATGCGCGTGCGGCCTCGCGTGCACCGGCGAGCGCTGGGAGCAGCAGGCCGATGAGCACCGCGATCACGGCGATGACCACCAGGAGTTCGATCAAGGTGAAAGCGCACGTTGAGCGAATGCGGGGCCGACGGGAGAGATTGGGGGTCGTAGGCTTCATCAGGAGGCGGGCGGTGCATCCGGTCCGCTCGGCAATGGTATTCGCACTGGGTCTCCAGCCAGAGGGTGTTCAAGTGATGAATCGATGTCTTGTGATAATGGCGCTCGCGGTCCAATCGGTTCTGACCATTCCGGCGTTGGGTGGGCTTCAACCCCCTTCCCGGGCTGCTCCTCCGCCTGCTCCTCCTTCCCCCCCTGCCACGCGGGAGAGGCAGTACTGGATGGGGGTCATGGATACCCGCTCGCCTGCGAACCCCACGATGGAGTTTCTGGTGACGCTGTGGCAGGAGGGGCAGGCGTGGCGAGGGACGCTTGATATCCCGCCGTCGGTCGGTGTGGGCGGGGCATGGGCCAACGAGTTTGTGGCGGCGGATGTGAGCCCGGAACGGATCGAGCTTGTGCAGGCCGCGGGACAGCCGGGAGCTCAACCGAATCTGTTTGCATTGGTTCGTAATCCCGTCGGGGGCGACAGCGCGAGCGGGCGGGTGATCATCGGAGGCGCGGCGGAGATTCCCGCTCGCATTTGGAAGGTTTCGCCGGCGGTCGCGAGGGACTTCATGCCTCGTCGCCCTCAGCTTCCTCAGCCACCGCTGCCGTATGAACGCAGGGTGGTTGAGGCTCCCAACACTCGCGAAGGACAGACGGTGGGGCTGCAAGGGATTCTGACTCTGCCGCCGGGAGAGGGGCAGCACCCGGCGGTGGTGCTGGTCAACGCGTTCGACGTATTTGATGCGGATCACACATCGTTCGGGCACAAACCGTTTGTTGTGCTAGCGGACCGGCTGGCGAGAGCGGGCATTGCCACGCTTCGTACACACGATCGGCCGATGTCGCGCCGGGGACTTGCCCCGCGGACTCAGCTGACGATTCAGCAGCTTGGGGTAGAGGCCGCGGAACGGGCCAGGTGGCTTGCGACGCAGCCGGGGATTGACCCGGCACGCATCGGGCTTGTGGGGCTGAACGAAGGAGGGACGGCCTCGGTGATCGCGGCGAACGAGGCAGGTGAGCTTGTCCGATGCGTCGTGCTGCTTGCGCCGCTTGCGGTGACTGGAATCCAGCAGCTTCGGGATGAGTTCTCCGAGGCGATTCGCGGGGAAGGAGAGACAGCGGAGTTTGCTGCGAGTCGTGCCGCGAGTTTCATCCGGCCGTATGAGATGCTGGCCGCGACAGCTCCGGAGCAAGAGGTTGTGGAAGCGATCAACGCTGAGATGACGATGCAGCGGGCTGCGCGTCGGCAACAGCTTGGTGAGGCATCCGCGGAGGTCGTGAGCGGGCTTGCGAAGCAGCAGTATCTGATCATGAATACCGCCGAGTTCCGTCAGGGGCTGACGTTTGACCCGGCGGAAGCGCTGTCGCGGATGACTCAACCTGCGCTGGCGATCATTGGTGGGAAGGATCCTCGGTTCATTGCGGGGAGCAACGGTCCTGCGCTTGAACGCTCGCTGGGGGCGCGGCAGGGCGTGGAGTCGATCATTCGAGTGGCAACCAGTCTGAATCACCGTCTGCAGCCGGCGCAGAGCGGAAGCATGCAGGAGATTCAGGAGATCGAGCTCACGTTTGATGAGGGGGTTCTGGAAGAGGTGGTCAAGTTTGTCACGCGGCACCTGAATGTCGTCCGCATGCCGAAGGAGGAGAACCGGTGAAGCTTCTGACACTTTTGGCGGCCGTCACACTCGGGTTCATCTCTGCCGGGGCAGGGGCACAGCCGTGGCTCGCGGATGCGGGCCAGCAGGCGGGGCCGACATTACCGGGCGAGGAGATTTCCGGGTTCACGGTACGCGCGGGCTACGAGGTCTCAATCGCTGTCGAGACGCTGCCGGGGGCTCGCTTTCTCGAAGTTGATGACAAGGGGACGCTGTATGTTTCGCGTCCTGCGCGTGGCGACATCATCGCGCTGCGAGATGAAGATGGCGATGGGAAGTTTGAGAAGCGCGAGGTGTTTCTCAGCGGGCGGCCGAGCGTGCACGGGCTTTGCTTTGCAAACGGCTTTCTGTGGTTCTCGACTTCGGGCTCGGTGGGGAAGGCGAGGGATACGGATGGCGACTTGAAGGCGGATGAAGTTGTTGACGTTCTTCCTGAAGGCACGCTGCCGCGGGGCGGGGCGCACTGGTACCGATCGCTGCTGGTTACGGATGACACCATCTACACATCGATCGGGGACAGCGGGAACATCTCTGATCAAAGCGAGACCGAGCGGCAGAAGATCTGGACGTTTGCGCTTGACGGATCGGGCAAGCGGCTGTTTGCCTCGGGCATTCGGAACAACGAGAAGCTCAGGATGCGGCCGGGGACATCGGAAGTGTGGGGAGTGGATCATGGCGGGGACTGGTTTGGCGCACCGCTGGGCGAGTTTCAGGGGAATCAGGCGATTACCGATCTGAATCCACCGGATGAGTTCAACCGGTATGTCGCGGGCGGCTTCTACGGGCATCCGTTTCTGTGCGGGAATCGGGTGCCGCGGTATGAGTACCGGGATCGGGAAGATCTGCTTGACCTGGCGGGCAAGACGATCGTGCCGGAATGGAATGTCCCGGCGCACTGGGCGGCGAACGCGTTTTGCTTCATCGAGAAACCGGTGGCCGAGGGATCCAAGGGCATGCCGGCGGATCATGTCGGGGATGCCTTTGTTGCGTGCCGCGGATCTTGGAACAGCACGACCCCGGTGGGTTACTGCATTGCACGGATTCTGTTTGACGATGGCAAGCCGTACGGGCAACTGACCATCGTGAGCACGATCGAGCGCACAGCGGAAGGAAGGGGTCCGGGAATCGTGCATGCGCGGCCGGTCGATTGTGTTCAGGCGGGAGATGGCTCGGTGCTGTTCTCCTCTGATCAGCCTGGAAGGGTGTACCGGATCCGACACGCTGGCGGAAAGTGAGCAAACGGGGAATGAAATGTTGTTGCGGCGTCGCGGTGGGGATGGCAGGGGCGATCGGCAGCGTGCTGGTGGGCGCGTGCAGTGCGCCACCAGCTCCACCGGATCCGCCGAAGCCGCGCGGCGGTGGCGAGATGATGTTTGCCGAGATGCCGCGGGTTGCGCCGATGGCGTATTTTGAACAGCGGTGCGCGAACTGTCATGGTCCGATGGGAATGTTCTACGGAGAAGCGTTCGCGACGACGCTGGATGATGCCGCGCTGATCAAGGTGGTTCGCGAGATGGTGGAGGGTCCGGCCCAGAGTTCGCTCGATGATTTGAGTCTGAAGGCATTGGTGGCGTTTCACCGTGCGCTGCGGTCGCAACCCGCATCGCCGTTTGTGTCGGTGAGCGCTTTGGCGGAAGGGCAGCTTCGGGGTGAAGTCACTCCGGATTCGACGGTGAGCATCGTTGTCGACGGGGTCGTGGTTGACGGAACTGTGGAGGGGACGGAGTGGAGCGGGATGTTGCCGAGCGGGTGGGAGCGGGCGAGAAAGATTCTGATGGTTGCAACGAAGACGAGCGGCGGCGGAAGAACCGAGATCGATGTTGTGAACGATTCGTTCTCTCACCAGCGATAGCAGGCACGTTCGCGGTGCAGGGCGTGTACGCTTGCTGGAACACCTGCGGAGCGATCAATGCCCCTCCAGCCGCCGCCCATGAAGGGGTCATTGAAGATCGGTTCATTCGCCGGGATCGGCGTGTTTGTTCACTGGTCGTTCCTGCTGCTTCCGGCTGTGATGGCGGGGACGCGGCTGATGGCTGACGGCCCGCTGGCGGACCGGATTCTCGCGGCGGCGGTCAGCGTGCTGTTTGTGCTGGCAACATTTGTGTGCGTGGTTCTGCACGAGTATGGGCACGCGCTGACGGCGCGGCGGTTTGGCGTGCGGACGCGTGACATTGTGCTGCTGCCGATCGGCGGGGTTGCGAGGCTGGAGCGCATGCCGCGGAACCCGGTTCAGGAACTCTGGATCGCGCTGGCTGGTCCGGCGGTGAATGTGGTGATCGCGTGCGTTCTTGCGGTCATTGTTTTCGGGATCGCGTTTGCGAGGGGCGATGTTGCGTCGGCGTTGACCACCACCGGGGTGATGGGCTTTGCGACGATGATGGTGGGCGTCAACATTGCGCTGATCGTGTTCAATATGATCCCCGCTTTCCCGATGGACGGCGGAAGGGTGCTCCGGGCTCTGCTAGCGATGCGGATGGAGCATTCGCGAGCGACCGCGATGGCGGCGCGGGTCGGGCAGGGGATCGCCGTGATCTTCGTCGGTGTCGGGCTGTACTTCGGGATGTTCCTGCTGATGTTTGTGGGCGTGATGGTGTTTCTCGGGGCCGGGACGGAGGCGCGGCAGGCCAGGCTTGTCGGGCGATTGCGAGGGCTCACCGTGCGGGATGCGATGGCCACCGACTTCCGGCTGCTGCCCGCGGAGATGCCGCTTTCGCGGTGCGAGCAAGTGCTGTTGGAGGGGTCGCAGCAGGATTGTCCGGTCGTGGATGTAGAACCGGATGGCTCGGCGGGTCGGTACATTGGCATGCTGCTGCGGCCGACGTTGCGCGATGCGGTGCAGCGGGGCTTGGGCGGGGAGCCGGCGGCGAAGTTCGTTGAAACCATCGCGCCGGCTCTTGAACCGGAGGAGACGGTGTTGGAGGCCCTTGAGCGCATGCAGAGCGCGGGGGTGTTTTCGGCCGCGGCGATGGAGGAGGGGCGCGTGGTGGGGCTGGTCACGCTTGCGGAGATCGGGCGGCTCTTGCAGCTTCGTGCGGCAAGGTGATGGCACGCGGATCTGCCCCGTGAATGTTCAGACGGTGATGGTTGTGCCCAACTCCGGCAGGTGGCTGCGCAGGCCCAGATGCTCGCGCAGCGCACGCGAGAGGCCGGTGCGCTGCGGCTGTTCGCCGTGGGTCAAGTACACCGCTTTGATCGTGCGCTTGAGTGAAGATGTCCATCCAACGAGGTCTGTCTGTCCGGCGTGGGCACTGAAACCGCCCAAGGTGTGGATGGAGGCTTTGACGGCGATCGTCTCGCCCCGGATGCGCACACGCTCGGCCCCTTCTACCAACTCGCGGCCGAGCGTTCCCTCGGCTTGGTATCCGACGAACACGACATGTGTGGTCGGATCCCAGAGCCCGTGGCGCAGATGGTGCAGGATGCGGCCGCCGGTGCACATTCCGGATCCAGCGATGACGATCATGCCGCCGCGGATCGTGTTGAGTCGCTGGGATTGTTGGGGCGTCCGGGTGAACTGCAACCCGGCGAAATGCAGGGGTGGGCGCCCGCCGCGCCACATCGCGGCGGACTCTTCATCAAAGAGACGGGAGCTGCGGCGATAGAGCTCGCTGGCTTGAATCGCCATGGGGCTGTCGAGATACACATTCAGCGACCTGGGCCGGCCTGCACGCAGCGCCTGACCGAGGTGGTAGATGACATCCTGGGTGCGACCGACGGCAAACGCGGGGATGAGGACTTTGCCGTTCTCGGATTGGGCGGTCTCGATGAGGGTGATGAGCTCTTCGATGGTCTGTTTGCGCTGACGGTGATCCCGATCGCCGTAGGTGGACTCGAGGATCAGTACATCGGCATGATCGAGGGGCGTGGGATCGCGAAGCAGGGGCGAACCCTTTACCCCGATATCGCCGGAGAAGACGATTGTTCTGGGCTTCTCTTTGTCGGTCGCGCGGTCCCTGACGGTCATCTGGATGGAGGCAGACCCGAGGATGTGCCCGGCGTCGACGAATCGGATCTCGATTCCGGGAGCGATCTCGCGGGGCTCGTCGTAGGCGAGGGGCTCGAAGAGCCGCATCACGGCCGCGGCATCTTTGGTGGTGTAGAGCGGGCGGACGAGTGGGCGATCCTGCCGAAGGCGGCGACGGTTCTCCTGCTGGGCATCGGCCTCCTGAATGGCGGCGGCATCGCGCAGGATGATCTGCGCGAGGCTGATCGTAGCGGGGGTGGCGTAGATGGGACCCTCGAAGCCGCCTTGCACCAGGAGGGGGAGCCTGCCGCAATGATCGAGATGCGCGTGCGTGAGCACAACAGCATTCAGAGTGGCGGGCCTCAGCGACGGGACCTGCTGATTCTTGCGTCGCGCATCGCGGCCGCCCTGGAACATGCCGAAGTCGACCAGTATACGGGCGCGGAGGGTTTCGAGAAGGTAGCAGGAGCCCGTGACTTCGCCCGCAGCGCCGTGGAAGGTGAGTTGGGCCATTGGAATCAGAGTCCGTAGAAGGGTGAAGTTGCGGCGACCAGCTATACCAAATCTCTGACCGAGTGTACCGTAAAGTTCTCTCTGAATCGAAGTCAGGACAGAATGATGCTGAACTTCGGGACGGAAGCTCACGTACCCTAGTGGTGTCCGGTCGGCCCGCCTTACCGCCTCGGAACCGTGAATGAAGCAAACTTCACCGCAAGCCGGGAGACCGACGCCGGAGAGGGCCCATGGCCACCCCGTGTCACGCGTACGAACGGCGATGACAATGGCCAAGTTGAGGCTTGCGAGCAAGGCCGCGCAGTCGAGCCTGCGCCGATATCCGCGGAGTCTTTGGGAATCCCTGCATCCTCCTGCGGCAGATTTGCACGTTGCGGCAGAATCGGCGCTCAGCCAGTTTGGGCAGGGCACCATCTCCGCGTTGTGGGTCGGGCACGCGACGGTGCTTCTGAGCATGGAGGTTCCCGGCGAGCGCCGCGTGAATGTTCTGACGGACCCGGTGTTCTCGGAGCGGATCGGCGTGTCGCTGGGCACCCGCACGTTCGGGCTTCGGCGACTCTCGCAGCCAGCATTGACGGAGTCGATGCTTCCGCCGATCGATCTCATCCTGCTGTCGCACGCCCACTTTGACCATCTGGATCGGCCGACGCTGCGAAGGCTCGCGGCGGGCCCGGCGCGAGGGGCGACGGTGGTGACCGCATCGCGCACGCAGCGACTGGTGCCGGGGGGATTCAAAGCGGTGCTTGAACTACCGTGGCAGGGATCGATTCAGGTTGGCCCGATGCGGATCGATGCGATTCGACCTGCGCACTGGGGAGCGCGGACGGCGATCGATCGGCGACGGGGCTTCAACTCATACGTGATGCACATCGGGGAGCGGAAAGTTCTATTTGCGGGCGATACCGCGGCGACAGATGCGTTTGAGCGGGTGGGTCCGGTGGATTTGTCCATCTTCGGGGTTGGTGCGTATGAGCCGTGGGAGCAGGCGCACGCCACCCCGGAGCAGGTCTGGAAGATGTTCCGGCATCTTCGTGGGAACGACGGCAAACTGCTGCCGATGCATCATTCGACGTTCGATCTGGGCGAGGAAAGCCCGGGCGAACCGCTGGCGAGGCTCGAGGCCGCGGCGGGCATGGGCTGGAGCGATGTTGTTTGCCGCGGTCTTGGCGACTGCTTTAACCGCGAGTGACGATCAGACGGCAACGTGTTCGCTCGGAGCGGTGACTCCCAGTTCCTTGAGCAGCATGGAAGCCGCGATCTGCGCGGAGAGGAAGATGACCGGCAACCCTGAGCCGGGGTGTGTTCCTCCGCCGACGAACCAGAGACCGTCGAAGCCTTCCAGGCGATGCTGCACGCGTTTGTGGAGCATCTGACCGAGATTGTGGGCGAGGTTGAATGTCGCGCCGACGTTGATAGGTCCGAGTCCGTCGATGCCGGCGCTCCAATCCAGCGGGGTGATCATCTTCTCAACGACGATGCGCCGTTCCAGGTCATCGATGCCGAGCCGCAGCTTGAGTTGATCGAGCATGGTGGCGCGGACGCGGGCGGCATCGGCGCTCCAGTCGATCTGTCCGGTCTTCAAGTTGGGGGTGGGCAGCAGGACGTAGAGCGATGCGTGATCGGGCGGGGCGAGTATCGGGTCCAGCGGTACAGGATTGCACACGTAGATGCTGGGATCTTCGCTGAGCGTGCCGCTGCTGGTGATGTCCTCAAGGTTGCCGCGATAGTCGGAGGAGATGTAGATCGTGTGGTGCGGGAGGCCGGCGGCTCCGCGGATGCCGAGGTACAGCATGGCGGTGCTGCAGGAGTAGCGCATCGCGTCGATCTTGGTATCGGTCGCCCCGCCTACACCGGAGCCGAAGCGCCGGCGCGCTTCCTGGGGCAGGAATCGCTTGATCGCGGCGGTCGCGTCGGCATTGATGACGACATGATCGTGACGCTCGACCTGGCCACCGGCGAGGCGCACTCCCACGATATCGGCCCCGTCTCGCTCGATTCCTTCGATCGGGCAGGAGAATCGGAACTCGACGCCCATCTCCTCGCAAGCGCGGGTCATTCCTTCGAGGAGCGCAGCGCAGCCACCCCGGGGATGCCAGACGCCATACTCGTACTCGATAAATGGAAGAATTGTGAAGAGGCTTGGGCACTCGAGCGGGCTCATGCCCAGGTACTTGCTCTGGAACGAGACGGCCATGCGGACGTGGGGGTCCTGGAAGTACTTGCGCAGCAGGCCATCGACTGAGAGGTGGGGCGAGAGATGAGGCAGGAACTTCGTTGATCCGAACGTCACGACATCGCTTATTCCACGCATCGGCGAGCGCAGAATCGGCTCCATGAGCGAGAGTTTGGCGCGGTTGTCGGCGATGAATCGCTCGAACGCGGCGCCATCGGCGGTGTTAATTGCTGAGATCCGGCGCGACATCTCCATGATGTCCTGCGTGGTGTCAATGGAGAGTGGAGAGCGGCCGGAGCGACCCATAATCAACCGGTACATCGGGTCGAGCCGGGTCAGGTGGGCGTAGTCGGTGAGGCGGCGGCCCGAGGCGGCGAAGATCTCCTCGAGGATGTAGGGCATGAGGAAGAAGGTGGGGCCGCGATCGAACCCGAACTTTCCGGCGGCAGAATCCAGCACGATTCGGCTGGTTCGCCCGCCGGGGACAGGCATCGACTCGTAGACGCGGACAGGCACACCGTCGGCCGCGAGCAGCATGGCCGTGGCCAAGCCGCCGGGCCCGGCACCGACAATCGCTACTGGTTTGGTCGCTACGGTTGTCATTGGAGGCTCATGAACACAGGAGACTTCTCCACCCTCAAAGGGGGTGCAAGGGGCCGTTTCATCGCCAACCACAATCCGCAGTCGGTGAATCCTCGGTACGCTTGATATCGAAACACCCGTAACGGCCGGATTCATTCTGCCGGAGTCTTCACGCATTTTCCGGATTGAACCCTATGTCCGTTGTCTCTGAACCAGCAACCCGGTTGGCATTTGATGAGTCTCATTCGACTTCACGCGCCTCTACGGTCCGCGTCGATGGCGTGATGTCCGTCGTCTGCCAAGGGACATCGACCCGGGCCTCGGGCTGGGAACGATCGACTCTACCGGAGCGTGCTGCCTGGGCGAGACGGTTTCGGGCGGGCTTGGTGGCGCGTGCGGAAGAACTGCTGCAGGCGGTTGAAGCCGAGGTTCACAAGCCGAAATGGGAGGCGTTGACATCTGACCTGCTCCCTCTGCTTGCAGCCTGCAAGTGGCACGAGCGTTACGCCCCGAGGCTGCTTCGGCCAAGAGTGTGCCGCGGCGGGGCGTGGTGGTCGCTCGGGCAGCGTCACGAGCTTGCACGGGCGCCGGTGGGGCTGGTTGGGATCATCGCGACGTGGAACTATCCCATTCAACTGCTGGGCGTTCAGCTCTTGCAGGCATTGATGGCCGGGAACGATGTGGTGATCAAGCCTTCGGAACGGTCGCCGCGAACGCAGGAACTGCTCGTGAGGCTTGCGCAGCAGGCAGGGCTTCCGGAGGGCGCGCTCCGCGCGCACCCCGCCACGCGTGACGCGGGGCGAACGATGTTGATGCAGGACCGATTGAATCACCTGGTCTTCACAGGCTCGACTTCCGTTGGCCGCGAGATCGCCGCGATCGCGGCGGCACGTCTGCTGCCGACGACGTTGGAGCTTTCCGGACGCGACTCGGCGATCGTGCTGGCTGACGCCGATCCCGCTCTGGCCGCGCGGAGCATCTGGAACGCGGTGACGATGAACGCTGGGCAGACGTGTATGGCTCCGCGGCGCGTGCTGGTGGAGCGAGCGAACTATCGTGCGTTTCTTTATCACCTCGCACCGTTGGTTGCTGGGGCCAAGCCGCGGCGACTGATTGACGCTGGCGCGGCGAGCATGTGCTTTGAGCTCGCATCCGCCGCGGTGTTGGCTGGCGGCCGCAGCTTGTCTGGCGTACTGGAGTCTCCGAGTTTGGAGCGGCTGGTGCCACTGGCGATTGTCGATTGCCCGGCGGAAAGCGCTCTCGTCAGGGGGGAGCACTTTGGCCCTGTGGTTGCGGTCGTTCCGGTAGATCACGCTGAAGAAGGTGTTCAGGTCCATCGGCAGGCGAGCGCGGGGCACATGCTTGCAACGTCCGTGTTCGCGCGGGATGTTCGGCGGGCCCGCGGGCTTGCCGCATCGCTCGGCTCGGCGATTGTGACGATCAATGACTGTGTTCTGCCGACGGGTGACCCTCGCGTGAGCATCGCCGGGAGCGGCCCGAGCGGCTGGGGCATGAGCCGGGGAGAGGCGGGCCTGCTTGCGATGACCCGCCCTGTTCATGTCGCGAGCACATCTGGCTGGCTGCGTCTGCCGCTGAAGATCCCTACTACCGCCGCCGCGACTCGGATCAGCGGATTCATGCTCGGACGCTATGGCTCAAGCAGTGGCTGAACGGCGAGCGTCAAACCGCTTCCGCAGCTTATCACCGGCTACCTCTCACTCTGCTTACCTCCGGCCCCCCCGCTCGCCCTCTCCCCCCAACACCTCATTCACACCTGCACAGCCACCCGCGCTCGACTCCCATGCAAAGAACACCAACCTATGACGTAGTGGTGATTGGCGGCGGCCTTGCCGGGCTGTCGTCGGCTGTCGAGTGCGCCGCGAGCGGGCTCTCGGTCGCGATTGTCGAAGCGAACGAACACCTTGGCGGGAAGATGAACGTGCTGTCTGTCCCCTTTGCGGGGAACGAGCACGCGCCGGCGGGTCGCTTCACGTTCGACATGGGGCCGACGATCGTCACGATGCCGGACGTGCTTCGGGGCATCATCGAGCGTTCGGGCCGTCGAACAGAAGATTACATTGATCTGGTGGATCTGGATCCGCAGTGGAGGTGCTTCTTTGAAGACGGCACCAAGATCGACCTGTTCAAGAGTGTCGACACGATGCGTGCGCAGCTCGACAGGTTGTTCCCCGGGAGCGGCGCCGGTCAGGGATACGCAAGGTTTGTCGAGTACTCGAGGCGCATGTATCGCCTGAGCGAGCAGGTGTTCTTTTACAAGGACATCGGCGGGGTGGGCGACATGATGCGTGCCGGTCCGCCGCGAGACCCCGCGCTGCTGCGCGATGTTCTGGCGATGCGGATGCACAGCACGATGGCCGCGACGGTGCACAGCAAGGTGCCCGAAGCGCACACGCGTCAGTTGGTTGAGCATTTCCTGCAGTATGTCGGATCGAGCCCGTTTCTTGCGCCGGCGATCCTGTCGCTGATCGCCGCGGCACAGGTGGATCATGGGTGCTGGTACCCTCGGGGCGGGACGCGGATGGTGGCGCGTTCGCTTGAGCGGATCGCTCAAGAGGAGGGCGTGGAGTTTATCCTTGGCTCAAAGGTCACCCGGATAATGAGTTCGGGGAATCGCGCTACCGGGGTTGAGCTTGCGGACGGGCGGCGCGTGAACGGCGCAAATGTGGTCTCCAACTGCGATGTGCAGCGGACGTGCCGCGATCTGCTGGACACGCCGCGGGCAAAGTCGAGACTGGCGTCGATCGCGCGGACATACAAACCCGCGTGCTCGGGGGTTGTGCTTTATCTGGGCCTGACACGCCGGTACGAGCACCTGGCGCATCACGACTTTCTTTTCTCCAAGGATTCGCGGCGCGAGTTTGATGACATCTACACCCGTGGCATTCCTACGGAGGATCCGACGCTGTATCTCGCGGTTCCGAGCCGGACCGAGGCGGAAGGCGTGCAGGCTCCGCAAGGGTGTGAGTCGATGTACATCCTGGTGCACACGCCGTACCTCCGGCCGGAGCACAAGTGGCTGGAAGACGATGGCACTCCCGGGCCCACCCTGCGACACTACCGCGAAGTGATTCTCACGAAGATGCGGCGGTTCGGGATGGAGGATATTGACAGGCACATCGCGGTTGAGCGATATCTCACCCCGACGCAGATCGACCGGATGTACAACGCCGAGGGCGGGGCCATCTATGGCCTTGCCTCGCACGGCCGGTTGGCCGGGGGCTTCAAGCCGCGAAACCGCAGCCGGGTGCTCGACAATCTGTATCTGGCGGGCGGATCGGCGAACCCTGGTCCGGGCGTGCCGATGGTGCTGATGAGCGGCGTGACGGCGGCGCAGTCGCTCATGGCGGACATCGGGCATGTGAAGAGTCGTGAGCGAAAGGAGCCGGCGTCGGAATGCGCGGCGACTGTTCAGAGTTGATTCCTGCCACGCCTCGCGAGGGCTTTGCACGGGTGTTCACGTGGTACACCCGGCGGCTGCTGCGCAAGCGATTCCATCGTGTGCACATCACGCCGCGCTCGACGGCGATGCTTGCGGAACTCGATGAATTTGACGGCCCGGCGGTGATGTGCTGCACGCACGCATCGTGGTGGGACCCGCTGGTTGCGCTGCACTTCCAGAGAGGGCTGCTTGGCCGCCGCATTCACTTCTCTCCGATCGATTCTCAGCAGCTCCGGCGGTTTGGGTTCTTTCGGAAACTGGGGTTGTTTGGGATTGATCCTGATTCGGCGTCGAGCGTTGCGGCGATGAAGGAATACATCGACGGATTGCGCCGTGTGCACCCGCGGCTGACCCTGGGGATTACGCCGCAGGGTCGCTTCACGGATGTGCGGGAGCCGATCCGCATTCGTCCCGGGGCCGCGGCCGTCGCGGCGGGGATGCCCAACGTTCGAGTTGTCGTCGCGGCGATTGAGTATGCGTTCTGGCAGGATGCACGTCCGTCGGTCTTTGTGCACGCGATGGAAGTCGAGCCGCCGACGCGCCGATCGACCACAGGGTGGCACCGGGCGATTCAGTCGAGCATGCAGCGGGCCGCGGATGAACTTGCTCAACTGGTGATCGCAAGAGAACCGGCCGCGTTTACGATTGCGATCGGACCGAAAGAGGGCCGGGCGTCGGATGTCAATCGCGTGCACGGGCTCTGGTTGCGGCTGCGTGGACGGTCGGGCGAGATTGGTTCATCGCGGGAAGAAGCGGCAGTAGGCACATCGCGGGATCGCGGGGAGCACTCGGTCGCGGCCGCGGGCGGAGGCGGACGCTGATGCTGGTCATTGTGCTGTGGATCTCTGTCACGATCGCGGCCGGCGCGCTGGCGATGACGATCTGGAATCTGTCGCTCTTCCGGCGGGCGGAAACGGATGCGCCTGCAAGCGCTCAGAGCGTGACGGTGTGCATACCGGCGAGGAACGAAGAGGCGAACATCGAGGCGTGCGTTCGATCGGCGCTTGCGAGCGATCATCCGGCGACAACGGTGCTGGTGTACGACGATCAGAGCAGCGACGGCACAGGGAAGACGCTGGAACGCCTGCGATCGGAAGACGGCCGCGTCGCCATCTGCCCGACCCGTCCTCTGCTCCCGGGATGGGTGGGGAAACAGCATGGTTGTGACCAGCTCGGTCGGCATGCCCATGCGGATTGGCTGCTGTTCATTGACGCGGATGTGCGGCTTTCGACCGACTGCATTCGCCGCGCGATGAGCGTTGCAGGGCGACTCAATGCGGTGATGCTCTCGACGTTTCCGCGGCAGATCACCGGGACGTTGGTGGAATCGCTGATGGTTCCGATGATCCACTTTATCCTGCTGAGCTATCTGCCGTTCGCGCGGATGCGGGGAACAAATGATCCGGCTGCGAGCGCGGCGTGCGGACAGTTCATTCTGGTGCAGCGGGATGCGTATCTGGCCGCGGGCGGGCATGGGAGCGTGAAAGATTCGATGCATGACGGGGTGAAGCTGCCGCGAGTCATGAGGCGAGCGGGCTTCCACACGGACCTGTTCGATGGCACCGATGTTGCGACGTGCCGCATGTATGTGGGGGCTGGCGCCACGTGGCGCGGCTTTGCCAAGAACGCGTACGAGGGTCTGGGGTCTCCGGTGTTGTTGGTCTTTCTGACGCTGCTGCATGTGCTGGGACACCTTTTGCCGTGGGCTGTGCTTGCGGTCGGAGGGGCGGCCATGGCTGCGGGAGTCGAAGCGCCGTTGCTCCGACCGATGCACCTTGTGCTCGCGTCCATGTGTGCAGCCATGAATCTGGTCCAGCGTGGAGTTCTTGCGCACCGATTCAGTCAAAGCCAGGTCGCGGCAGCGCTGCACCCGGTGGGCATTGTGATGATGACACTCGTGCAGTGGTACAGTTTCGTGATGCACCTGAGCGGCAAACGGAGCTGGCGCGGGCGAGTGGCGAGCACCGGAGGGCTTTCCGGGATGGGCGCTGAGGGAGCTGCGCCGTGAGTTCACCCAAGGATCGTCCAGTTGCGGTTGGCGATGCGGCGCCGGACTTCACGCTGCCTGATCAGACTGGCACAGCGCGACGGTTCGCCGACCTGCGGTTGAACAACGGGGCGATGAGGCCGGTAGTGCTGTACTTTTACCCTGGGAACTTCACGCCGATCTGCACCAAGGAGGCTTGTGCGTTTCGCGATTCATACGCCGACTTTGTAGATGCGGGCGCGGCGGTCATCGGGGTCAGTGGGGACTCCCCGGAATCGCACGCGCGGTTCGCGTCGACGATGGGTCTGGGCTTCACACTGCTGTCGGATTCGTCGGGGGACACCCGCCGGCTTTACGGTGTGGCAAAGTCGTTTGGTCTTCTGGCCGGAAGAGTCACGTACGTGATCGACTCATCGGGCCTTGTGCGGATGGTCTACAACGCACCGATGCGTGCAGCGGCACATGTTCGAAACGCGCTGGAACTGGTGCGCAAGCTCGGGACGGAGTAACGCGCGGATCACCAGTTGGTGCTGCGATAGTCTGACCATGTGCGGGGGCCTCGGGAGTGGTGGTGTGCGGTACGGCGATCATTCTGATCGCCGATGACACCTCCGCCCAGCGCGCCGCCGACGGCTCCGACCGCCGCGCCTGTACCGGCAGCACCGAAGAAGCTCCCGATGACAGCACCCGTGCCGGCGCCGAGCGCTGCGCCGGAGAGGGTGCCTTCCACGGCGTTGTTGCAGCCCGCCGCAGCAAGCATGAATGTCGCCATGCACGCGACAAGGCTTGCACGCGGGACGACCAACCCATTGCGATGACGAGTGGTGAACATATCGCTTGCCTTTCCGGCCGCGAGGTCAAAGTCGACCGCGGCCAATGTTTATACGCACTAACCAGTGGCCAGGTTGCAACCCACTACGCTGATTCTCTCGCCAACTGCTGGCTAGACAACAAGTTACACGCATAATACTAGTTCCAGCTGCAGCCTTTGGGAGCCTCTACCTCGCGCTGGCAGCGGGCCAGTTTGAGAAGGCGGGCGATGCCGCGGAGTTCCTGAGAAACAATCCTCGCGCGTTCGGTTGGTTCACCCGCGGCGAGGAGTCGGTAGCGCGTTTCGACATCATCGATCAGCGCCATGGCGACAAGCTCGAGCACGGCCGAGTTGGGCAGGTTCTCATCGCGCAGGTGCTCAGCGAGCGCTGAGGCGATTCGCAGCTCGCAGAGGGGCGCGGCCTCGAGGGCATCGGCGAAGGTCTCGCGCAGCGAAGCCGCATCTGCGTCGTCGGTACCAAATCCCACGGGTTCGAGGATGGCCCGCCGGTACGTACGCTTGCCATCCGCGGGAAGCTCGGTGATGATCCTGGCGCGACCGATCCCCTGCAGGATGACCAGATAGTCTCCGTCGGGCTGACGGATGTGCTGCACGATATGACCGATGCATACTGCGGGGCGCACGGGTGGCTTCCCGTGATACTCACGCATCCACTGGTTGCCAGCAAAGACGGCCATCGCGATCAGCCCGGAGCTGTCGAGCGCGTTGGCAACCATCTGCCGATAGCGAGGCTCGAAGATGTGCAGGGGCGCAACCCCATGGGGGAGCAGCACCAGGCGGTTGAGAGGGAAAAGTGGGACGGGCTTGGAAAAGTCGACCTGGACGGAAGTTTCGGATGACATTCCCGGTCCCTTCTCAAAGGTACTTGAACCGGCCACTCAGTCCGCCAGTGGGTCTGGACGGAAGAGCTTGGTATCCAGCGCCCACTGCTTCTCGGTGAAGTTGCCTCGCAAGGCCTCGCCGGTTTGATCGCCCGCATCGGAGACGGCCCGGTCGGGCCTGGCGGCGTTCAGCGCCATGAACATCTTGGCGTCGAGGTTGTCGAGCATCGAAACCAGGATCGCCTCGGGGCTCATGGGGATCTTGGCGGCGCCGAACTCCGGCACGCCGTGGTGCGAGAGGATGATGTGCTGGAGCACAAGGACAAGATTCCGCGGCAGACGCTGGCCGGTGGCCCGCATGACCTGCTGCGCCTTGTCGTGGAGCATGATGGTGCCCTCGACGATGTGGCCGATCAGCTCGCCGCGGTCGCTGTAGGAGAAGGTTCGGTCGTAGACGAGCTCGCGGGTCTTGCCCAGGTCATGGAGGAAGAGACCGAGCATGACGACATCGCGGCTGATTTTGGGGTAGAGGGGACAGGCAACATTGGCGAGATTGAGCAGGCCGAGTGTGTGCTCGAGCAGTCCGCCGAGGTAGGCGTGGTGCATGCTCTTGGCGGCGGGGCATCGCTTGAACGCGTCCATCAACTGTTCATCGGCGAGGTAGATGCCGGCGAGCGCGCGGGCAGCGGGGTGGGCGAGCGTGCCGAGAACCGCCGTCAGTTCGCGGAACATCTCCTCGGGGTCTCGCGCGGAGCAGGGGATGAGCTCCCGCATCATCTCGGGCGTCGGCTCGACTGCCTCGATGTTCTGGATAATGAGCTGCAACTCGCCCTGATACGGCTGGGTTTCGCCCTCCAGCCAGACGAACCCGTCGGTGGGGAGGCGCTTGAAGTACTCGGGGTCGATCGACCACATTCTCGCGGGGAGCTGCCCCGATTTATCGCTGATGAGGCACTTGAGGAACGCCTTGTCCTGCTTGGTCCGGCCGAGCTGGGCGTTGCTGATGGCGAACGTGCCGTCGATCCGCTCGGAGGGAGCGAACTGCGAGATCGAACGGCGGGCGGGTGTGGAGGGCGCGGGTCGGTCGGGGGCGCTGGGCATTCGAACTCCTCGGTTGGTTGCGAATAGTAGGAGCGAGCCGATCGGAAACTGCAGCGTGGCAAACCGATAGACTGCCGTCATGGACCGGAAAGACATGGCCACACGAACTCGGGTTTTCGCGGCTGTTCTGGCGTGGTGCGCTATTGCTGGAGCGGTCGGCTATTCGGGCGTGCTGTTGTCCCTGCCGCGGCCGGTGCTTCAGGTCATCCTGTTCACGCTGACGGCTGCCTGCCTGACGGGGTACTTTGCGGTATCCCGAGTTCGTGGCGACATCGATGCGCTGGGCACGAGAGCTTTGATCGCGATCCACCTGAGCCGCTTTGTGGGGGCCTACTTCCTGATCCTGCACGAACAGGGTCGGCTGCCGACTGCATTTGCAGTCTACGGGGGATGGGGCGACATCATCACTGCAAGCGGCGCGCTGGCGTTGCTGACGCTCCCGATGCGATGGACCCGTGTCCGGCTGCTTGTCGGCGTGTGGAATCTCTATGGCTTCGTCGAAATCTGCTTCGTAGTCGCGACGGCCGGCATTTGTGGCATGCGGGATCCCGACTCCATGTTCGAGCTCGCCAAGTTGCCTCTCAGCCTGCTTCCAACGTTCCTCGTGCCGCTGATCATCGCATCGCATGTCGTGATCTTCGTCCACCTCCGCGCGGCCGCTATGGGTGCCCGCTCCCGTTAACCCCTGCTCGTCTGTACATCACCACCAGCCTCTATACTCCGGCAATGGGTGAGGCTCGCAAACTTCATGACCGGTTCTTCAAGCAGGCCAAAGAAGAGGGCTATGCCGCAAGGTCGGCGTACAAGCTGAAGGAGATCAACCAGCGTCGCCAGGTGCTTCGCAAGGGCGACCGTGTGCTGGACCTGGGGTGCGCTCCGGGCTCTTGGCTGCAGGTGGCTGCGGAGTGCGTCGGCGATCGGGGCATGGTTGTGGGGGTTGACCTGAAGGCGGTAGAGATCACGCTGCCTGGCAACGCCCGATCGCACGTCGGGGATGTCTTCAAGCTGAAAGCGGCGGACCTTCTCGCGGGATCGACCGGCAAGCGAGGAGCGTTTGATGTCGTTATCTCCGACATGGCGCCGAACACGGAGGGAGGCGGGGGCGGTTCGGGCGATCATTTCCGTTCGATTGCGCTGTGCCGGAGGGTGCTGGAGCTGTGTCCAGCGGTGCTCAAACGCGGCGGTCATCTGGTTATGAAGGTGTTCGAGGGAGAGGAGTATCCCGCACTTCTTCGGGAAGCGCAGAAGCTGTTTGGGGAAGTGAAGGGCCTGAAGCCTGAGGCCAGCCGCGACGCATCGCGTGAGATGTTTGTGGTGGCGAAGGGCTTTTGTCCTCCGCCTACATCCCCCCC
>ENA-ORBV01001709-ORBV01001709.1-microbial-mat-metagenome-genome-assembly--contig:-NODE-1709-length-48091-cov-38.068105_pt1 | contig 48091 bp, 65 predicted proteins | sample MGYA00237777_ERZ505514 | MGnify/ENA primary metagenome ERZ505514 (study PRJEB26160, sample SAMN06269048) | microbial mat metagenome | isolation source: Oligotrophic lake microbial mat | place... | reverse complement strand
TCTCTGGTGGCGGAGATATGCTCAAGTCAGAGAACCTCTCTGGTTTGGCCAACTACACCACGGCTCGGACCAACCTGGGTCTCGGTACTGCAGCGACAACCCCCGCCTCAGACTACGCTACGGCAGTTCATACCCATGCTGCTGCTGACGTAATCTCTGGAACATTTGTCGATGCAAGAATTCCGGATCTAGCCGCTTCAAAGACTACTTCTGGAACATTCGCAGACGCCAGAATCCCGGATCTGGCCGCTACCAAGATTACAACCGGTATTCTTGCAACCGCAAGGTTGGGTACAGGCACTCAAAATAATACCACCTATCTTCGAGGCGATGGAACCTGGACAACTATCTCTGGTGGCGGAGATATGCTCAAGTCAGAGAACCTCTCTGGTTTGGCCAACTACACCACGGCTCGGACCAACCTGAGCCTTACGCCGGGCACGAACGTTCAGGCATACGACGCGGGCCTGCAGTCTATTGCGGACCTGACGACTGTCGCTGACCGTGGCATCTACACTACCGCGTCCGATACCTATGCGGTCTTCACGCTAACTGCCGCAGGACGCGCTATTCTGGACGATGCTGACGCAACGGCGCAGCGGGCCACGCTCGGCCTTGGTACTGCTGCGATTGTAAACACCGGCACATCTGGCGCGACCATCCCGCTGCTCAACGGTGTGAACACTTGGAGCGCAACTCAAATATTTTCGCAGGCCCCACGGCTCGCCAACAACATTGCTGTGAGCTTTAACGACCTAGCCGGAGTGCAGCATAATTACCTCATACTTAACACTTCTAATCTTTTCACTGTCGGCAACACTAACCACGCGATGTCTGTTGCTGCGTCGTCCACCAACTTTGTGAACTTCGTGACGGTTGGTAACAACGCGACGACATCTGACGCTCTGGTGCGCGTTCGCAGAGCAGGCAACAGCATCGAGTTTGGGCACCCGAGCACCGCCTTCGTCTCGGTGTGCGGCGCGGAAGCCGGTTCTGGCTCCCCGTTCCTCGTATTCAACAGCGAAGCGGGCACGAATAACAACACCTACCGGACGCGCGGCAATCTTGGCGTAGGCGTCAAAAGCAACAACATTGGTGGGCTGGTGTTCTTCACTCTGACTGACATCAACGCTGATAACCAGACTCCGACGACGAGAATGACTCTGCTGGCTTCAGGTGAATTGATTCTCACTGACGTTGGTCCAACATCTACCTTAGCGGCAGGTTATCGCGGACATCCACAAAGCCGGCAAGATAGTTCGTATACACTCGTTTTAGCCGACGCAGGAAAATCTCAGGTTGCCTACGGTTCCACTGCGTCGCAGACATGGACAATACCATCCAACGCCTCGGTGGAGTATCCAGTCGGTACTATACTGACGTTTTTAAATATGCGCTCGGTTGCATGTTCTATCGCCATCACGGCAGACATTCTGTATCTTGCCGGAACTGGTGCGACTGGTACGCGCACATTAGCCTCTTATGGTGAGGCGACTGCCATTAAAACTAACTCGGATAATTGGCTTATTCGCGGTACTGGACTGACATGAGGACGAAATGAACACACCAATAGCTATAAGAATCATGCATAACATCGAAAAGAACTCGATGATCTATCGTTTTTCCGATCTTTCCGATCCAATAGAACTGAACCTGGATGCCATCCGATCATCCAATCTCGGAAACCTCGAAATTGTCACCTTGGTAGATTATTCGCGGCAAATTGAACGTGAGTTGCCAATGCAGTTTGACTCAGACGGAAAATTCAGCCCGGCTGGGATGAAGACAATTGTGATGGGCGCTTTACTTGAAGCAAAGACCAAAGCGGAGCAGAACCTGTCCGAAATAAGGAGCATTATTTCTGACGATATCGCAAAAGCAGAACTGATGATGAGGGCTCGCCTCGGCAACGAAGAAGAACCCCTGCCATTTGACGAAAGTTCGGTAGTTGTAATAGAACCGAAAAATGAAAAGAGTTGACACAACCCCAGCAGTAAAGTAATCCTTGACTGTTCCATTCTGACCCAGGAAAAATCCCATGGCTCTTACTACCTCAAGCGTTAATATTGGTCCTCAGGCAGGGTGGACGCTGGTTGCAACAAACCCGAATTACCTGCAGATTCGTAACCGAACGAGTCGATCCTGGCAGATTGGCGTCACCGCCTCAGGCGCCCCGACTAACGCAAACAGTGTTCTTTCCATGAATCCTCAGGTGCAGTCTGACGGGCATGTTTTTATCAAGGATACGGCCTCAGCCGGGCTTTACTGGATACGAGTCCTTGAGGATGGTGTTGCGGGAGAGACAACCCTTTTCGGGCTCCTGATAGACGTTTAATCTTTCGAGGGTATTATGTGGGAATTTTGGTTTTTTGGGTTTTGCTCATGGCTAGCAATGGTATTGCTATTTGTTGGGCTTTGTTTGGGTCAAATTAACGGTGGTGACAGTGATGGCTTTTAATCAGGTTATTCGTTGGCCAGCATGGTATTACGGTCCGGGCGGTAGTTCTGCTATCTTCAACTCACTTGAGGAGGTTCCGGAAGGTTGGTTTTGTTACGACGACCGAGACAAGGTTGTGGAACCCGGTGCGCCCCCATTGCCGGATAGCCCCGATTCATGGGCCGGTCATAGCAAGGCTTCCCTGATTATGGCGCTCCGCAAGGCTGGCCATAAAATCCATGCCAATTATTCTCCACGTAAATTGTTTGAGCTGGCTGTTGAGACTGGATCAATACCGGGATATGGTAAACCCTCAGAGTAAAATTCGGGGTATGTATGACTATTATCGTTTATCGTGATGGTGTAATGGCGGCTGATCGCTCCGCCACTGTTGATGGCAAGCACCTTTATGCCGCCTGCAAGATTTATCGCGGAAAAACAACAATGGGCGCTATGGCTGGCTCAGTTATTGACGCAAAGCTTTTTCGGGAATGGGTAGAGCACGACATGGAGATTCCATATGATATGGATGAGGCGGAAAATATGTTCGGAATAGCCTTTACTTCAGAAGCGGTTTACCTTTGCGATGCAAGCGGTTTCACGATTGTTCCTGGCGATCACGTATATTCGTCTGGGTCCGGCTCCGAAATAGCATTAGGTGCGCTGGACATGGGTGCCACAGCAGGTAAAGCCGCCTTGGTTGCGGCCCTTCGTATGGGTTGCGCACAATACGGCATTGATGTAGGGTCTCTTGACAATAAAATTACAACATACACTGATGTTGAAGGCTAACTGAATGTCAACTCTCTCTGATATTATTACCCGGTCATTCCGGGAGAGCCAGATTCTGGATATCAACCGCCCCCCGTCTGATGCGCAGATTGCTGAAGCCCTGCCAATCCTGAATGGCATTATTTCACGTCATATCCGACCTGCAGTGCAGACAATCTGGCTGGGTAACGTAGCGGCAGTGCGAGAGCAGCGCGGCATTACGCTGAAGAACTTTACTCCATTCATGGACAATCGGGCCGTTCCACAGAATTGTTACGTCAATCTTTTGTCGGACGCTGCCAGAACCCTCCTGCTTCCACCGTCGCCGGGTGATGGCGCAAGACTTACATTCATTGACGTTCTGGGTAGCCTGGCCTCTTTCCCGCTGACATTGAATGGCAATGGAAATAATATCCTTGGAAACCCTGTTCTTGTTCTCTCCACCAGCCTTGAGAACACCAGCATTATGTTCCGGCGTGACCTTGCTGAATGGATACGTGTCTCCCCCTTGACGCAACTGCAAAGCATCCCATTCCCGGATGAGTTTGATGATATGTTTGTCATTGAACTGGCGATGCGCCTCAATCCTCGGTACGGTAAGGAAATAAGCCCAATTACGTCAGAGATTTACCAGTCTATCCGGTCCCGCCACACTGGACGCTATTTGTCAGAAAACAGTAGCGCTGATCCTGACATTCTATGGGATTCCAGCCTTGCAACAAATAGCGATACGGGCGCCTACTACTAATGCCCAAAGAGAAGGTTTCCCTTACTCGCAGCACATACACTCGGGACTACACCGGCAGTGTTGAACTGCAATTGCTGAACCGATTCTTCGAGGGTGATCCGTCTTCAACTATTGACGATACAGCCCTTGTTTCCCGTCCGGGAACAGACTTCTTCCGCACGTTCGGTAATGGTCCAATGCGGGGGAACTTCTCGCAGCCGGGGTTTCTGGGTGGTGACCTTTTTGTTGCCTCTGGTAATCAGCTATTTCGTTGGAATGGAACTACTTCCATACCGATTGTCGGGGCCATGAACTCAAATCCCGGCCCGGTTTCCATGACATATCAAGCCTCTCCCGGTGTCGCCCGTCTATGGCTTGCGGACGGAAACACGCTTTTCTACTATGAGGGGCTTAGCAAGGCGGTTGGAAACCTTGACGCAACTGCCAATCCGGTTGCTACCGATGTGGTGCGCGTTGATTCTGTTTACTATCAGTTTGTTGCTTCTGGCGTAAACGCTGGAAGCCCGGCTGGAACGATTGCGAATCCGTGGCTTGTGCTTCTCGGTCTGACAACTCTTGGTTCGCTTCAGAACCTTGGTGCGGCAATCGGTGCAACAGGGACTCCGGGTGGAACCTATTCCTCAGCCCTGATCGCAAACCCTAACGTAGAAGTGCGTCGTGTTGCTGGCGTCCGCCTTTCCGTTCAAGCAATTGTTGCGGGTGTGGCAGGTGATTCGATTGTCACAACAGAGACTTCCGCCAACCTTACATGGGGCGGTGGTACACTTGCCAACGGTGGCCTTCACCTTCTTATCCCCGTCCCTGTTCCGGAGGGTGGGTCTCAATCAGCGGTTTCCGTCACAATCGTTTCTGCATATGTGATTATTTCTGTTGCCGCCAGCCAGCGCATGTATGCAATCCGTCCCGCTGAATACTGGGTAGAGGTATTCTTCGAGGCTGAATCCGAGCCGGACGAAGTGCTTCAGGTTGTGACCGTTGGCTCTATATTCTGGGCTCTTGGTCGCTCCACGATAGAGCCATTCAGCGCTACAGGCGACCCGGATACACCATTCGCCCCAATCCAGGGACGTCAAATGAGTTATGGAATTATCCCGGGAACTGCTTTGGTTCTTGAGGATCGTGTGATATTCATCGACGATAAGGGGATCGGACGCGATAATTCTGGCCAACGCCTGACGCCCCATAACATTGAAGAAGAAATTCGCTTGAGGACCGTTACATGAGCTTGGTTTTTGTTGATGCTGCTGACCGCTATGTAGTGGGTGAGGGCGAAGTAAACGGTATGCTTGGCCCTTGGGCGGCGGTGCCAACCGGACCCGCTTCCGGCAACGCTCAGGTTGTAATCCCATCCTTTGGGGCCCGCACCGGACAGAAAGCTTTCTATATTGATACCATCGGAACCACCGGAGACCTTCGCGGCAACATTCAGGGGTCTGCTATTGGCGAGATATTCCTTGCAATAGCTCTTTACCTTCCAGCCCTTCCGTCTGTGTCAAACCTTGTTCAAATTCGCCTGCATGACTCAAGTAACTTGGTGTTGTGCTATTTCAATGTCGAGCCAACCGGACGTATTGCTTTCCGTAACTCATCAGGAACAGTCATTGCTGAAACTACAGATATTATCATAACTTCCGGAGAATGGAAGTTCTTGGAATTTCGTGTTCTTATGGGCAATGGTAGCGGGGTGGTTCAAATCAGGGACGCGGCAGGTATTACACTACTCAGTGTAAGTGCTCTTGTCATCCCCGGAACTATTGCTATCATCGTTCCACGCGGCCAGAACAGCGGTGTCGCTGTTGCTGGAAAGGATTTCTACTTTACTGACCTTTCCGTCAAAAGCACAGCAACTGCCTTCCAGAATACATGGTATCCTACGGGCGGTGTAGCCAATTACCTGCTTCGCCCTAACTCTGATTCTTCTGCTGCCCAATGGCCTTATGTGGCCCGCCGCACGTTTAATAATGGTGTTGGTCAATCGCTCCTGTCGGGTGATGAAGGCTTTTCGGTGCCCGACTCTGCTGGCCTTGAAGTTGGGTCTGGCGCCTTTACTGCAGAAGGCAACTTCCGGTGGGATACGGTTCCAACTGCTGGCGCTACCCAAACCCTTATGGCCAAGTGGAGAAACGCTACAAACCAGCGTTCATGGCGCCTGTTCCTGTATGAGTCTGGCGGCAACACGTTCCTCGGCTTTGAATACTCTACGGATGGCACGACCGGAACGGTAGTCGTTGTCCATGACTTCCCGTTTAGCCCGGTCCGTTGGCGGAAATACAGTATAGCCGTGTCGCGCACCGGAGGCTTCAATCGTCTGTTCATTGATGGCGTGCGCGTTGGCCCGGCCACTGCTGACAGTGCAACATACTTTAATGCCACTTCCGTCATGTCGGTCTCTGCAGTCCAAAGCGGTTCTTCAACCCTTACTGATTCTTTCCGTGGCTGGATGGATGAGGCCAGGTTTACGGTAGGAGTTGGCCGCTACATCGCCGAATACACGCCTATTACTACTGCTTTCCCACGTGATGTTGCGGGAGACCCAAGTTTTGCCAGCGTCCAACTTCTAATTGGATGGGATAATGGCTTTACAATCGACCAGTCCAGCGCTGGCAGGATCGTCAGTATTCGCGGAATCGCAACCGCTCTTGTGACGGATGATGGCTTCTTTGGCTTCCAGTCTATAGACAAGAGTGGCCGTGATGACACGTTTGTATTCGCACAGCTAACTTCAGCCAGCGGCACATTCGAGCTGACGGCCAATCCGCTGAACGATGAGAACGTGAGAGTAGGACCGACAACCTACCGTTTCCGCACAGCGCTTGCAGCCGCGAATGATATTCTGATTGGTGTTGACACAGACGCTACCATGAGTAACCTTCTGGCGGCGGTCAACTTTGGTCCCGGTATTGGAACACTCTACGGCACCGGAACTGTAATCAACCCTGACTGCTCAGGAGAGCCGCTTCCGGGCGCAATCGGACGCATGGTCGCCGTTCTTCCCGGTACTGCTGGTAACGCCCTTGTCTTCACGACTACAGTAACCGGGGCAGTCATTTCCGGAGCCGGAACACTCACGGGCGGCCTTAATATTCCAGTTGCCAGCGAATATGGGCTTGAGCGTATTCCTCGCGGCATCACTCGCATAGACTCTGTGTCACTGTTCACGCGGCGCTCTGTCTTTGGCACAGGTGGCGCTACAGTTCAGCCCGGCTTTGTTGACTCAGCCCTTGCGGTGAGCAATGGTGCAGATACTTCACCGTCTGCAACACCATCCTGGCAGATTGACCTTTTTAGCTCCAATGGCGGCGTTGCGTGGACTACTACAGCAATGCTAGGTAGCAAAGTCAGAGTAAACAGGACAACGTAGTAGTGTGGCAGCCTCAGACACCATCAGGGTTTCAGACGGTAATGTTACGTCAGTCATGGGCGGCATTGGCGCTATCCGTGTATCTGATTTCAATGTCGTTTCTGTTGGCGGTTTGGTTGCGGAATACATCTTTGTCCAGAACGAACATTCGGTCTTCATTGGAACCGATTTGGGGTTCGGCACCGTGATAAGAGTTCATGAGGAGGAAGTTGTTATTGTTGGGGCTACCGGAGTGTTTCCGGAGCAGCCATTGGCAATTAATGCTTTCCCGTATGACATTGATGGACACGTTTTCTACGGTATTCATATCCGGGGCCGTGGCACATTTGTATATGACCTGATGACCAGCCAATGGACGGAATGGAGAACAGCGGACTTTCCTTTCTGGAACGCTCAGTTCCATGTCCGGTGGAATGACAAGTATTATGCCTCCACCATGTTTGGCAACGCCCTGAACATTGTGAACCCTGAATCTATTTTTGATGATAGCTTCAGGACCAATACGTTCATTTCGACGGGCCGTCTCGAAAGTCAGGAACGTGGTTTTATTTCTAATCCGGAGGTACAGCTTTTCGGTTCGATTGGCAGACGTGGCGGCAACGTAAATCTGCGCTATTCCGATGATGAAGGTTCAACGTGGTCCGCTAACCAGACAGTCAGCACGGTTCCGGGTGTTCGGAACGCCAACGTCATGTTCTATGACCTTGGGTCCGTCACATCGCCGGGCCGTGTTTACCAGATTCAGGATGAGGGCTCTTTGCGCCGTATTCAAACCCTGCAGGTCCTGCTGGGGGATAGCTAATGGCCACTCCTCCAACCCCTAATGAAAAGCGGATTGGCCCTATTGCTTACGCTGAAATCACAGACAAAAGCGGCAGGGCAACAGACTTTTTCGCGCGGCAATGGCGCAATCTCGTGGACCTTGTGCAATCCGTTGTTAAAGTTCAGAATGATATAAACACGGTAGACGGAGCCCTTGCGGCCCTACTTGCTCGCACCATCGGTGGCACAGCAGGCCAGATTCTACCGCTTCCTGCAGCCTTGAGCGCTGGTAACATAACTCTATCACTTGCTGATACCGCTGTTAGTCCCGGTTCATATACATCATCCAATATCACAGTAGACGCCAAGGGTAGGCTAACATCAGCCGCCAACGGATCAGGCGGCAGCATCCTGGTAGAGGATGAGGGCACAAGCATAGTTGCAGCAGCAACAGCCCTGAACTTCGCTGGCGCAGGCGTTCTTGTAACTAACGCAGGCGGAAACAAGGCTCTTGTCACTATCCCCGGAGGCGGCGGCGGCGGGGCTTGGGTTCTCGTAGAGGACTTTACTGTCGCCTCTCCTATTGCAACGCGCACTGTTACCGGCCTTTCTGCATACGATGATATAATGGTCGTGTGCATTGACATGACAAGATCAGTTTCAGCCGCAACAGCGCTTGTCGTAAGCGTTGATAATGGCGCAACTTTCTTTAGTGGAGCTTCAGATTACACAAGGTTTGTGGGCAGCGGCGCCACCGATCCGGAGCCGAACGTAAACCTGCATACAACTGCCTCTAGCGCGGCCCGCTCAGGTATGCAGACAGTGTTCGGCTGCAAGCTAACCGGACCTAAAATCATATCGGGCTCAAATAGCGATAATTACCTGTTTGTTGGCTCAACATCTCCTATCGACGCTATCCGTTTTGTATCTAATAGCGGATCAGGAAACATGACTGGCGGTCGCCTTCTTACTTACGGTAGATAGTTGACTTATCCAGATAACCTGGTATAATTACCGAACCCCTCAGCAATCCTTTCGGAGCTTATACCATGACTCAATTTCTTGCTGCAATTCGCGGCTGGCGCACCCTCGTTATTCAGGCCGTAACCCTTTTCGTTGCTCTTGGTGTCGCGTCCGGCGTCATCCCTGCGGCGGAAGTTGCAGGCGTCACTGAAGCTTCGGTTGGCGAATCGTTTGACACGATTGCAACCAATGTTGACATTATTATTGCCTCAATTATGGGTATTCTTGCTATCGTCAACACCGTTGTTCGATTCTTCACCAAGACCCCTGTATTCAAATAGTAATGGCACTTCCAAACGGCATATACGCCAAGGCGCCTATCCCCAATGATTACTGGCGGGATAGGTGGCCTAACTTTACGCCCTCAGAGCTTGCCTGCCCTCATTGCGGTCAGTATGTCCATAACAAGCAGTTCCTTGACAAACTGCAGGCGCTTCGGTTTCTTGTCGGAAAACCTTTCAAGGTAAACTCCGGCCATCGTTGCAAGATACACAACGAGAAGGTGGGAGGGGCAAAAGCCTCACAGCATCTTGACTTGGCGGCAGACATAAGCCTTGAAGGACATGACCGACACATACTGTCAAACCTTGCGGATAGCCTTGGGTTCACCGGCATTGGATACGGTAAGACGTTTATCCATCTGGACATGCGCAAAGGCCCTGTAGCACGGTGGTTTTACCCCGGTTCCCGTGATGACTGGAAGAAATAGACGCTATTGCAACCGTTTGGTTAATAAGCTATGTTTGTTTACAAATAGGAATTAGAATAATGGACTTTTCTGCAATCATTGGGATGCTCAGCGGCGCGGGCGGCGGCGCGGGCGGCGGCGGTAGTGCTGACGGTTGGAGGCGGTTTGGATCAGCATTGGGCCTTGGTGGCAGTTCAAACCGTGCGGTAAAGCGCATGGGAAAGGGCTATCTGGACGCCAGAAAGGCGGTACTTCCGTTTTTCAAAAAGGCGAGTGACCGTTTTACTCCATACGCAGAGACTGGTGGTCGTGCCAACTCTCTTGTTGGAAGCCTGCTTGGAACCGGCGAACCGGGAGACACTTCCGGGGCAGAGGGGCTTAACCGTTTTCGAGAATCCTCAGGTTATCAAGATACCTTGAACTCCGCTATGGGTGGCGTCGCGTCCAATGCTGCTGCAAGAGGTCTTCTGGGCTCAAGCGGTACTGGCAGGGTATTCCAGGATAATGCCTCACAATTGGCCCAAGGGTCGTTTGGAAACTATCTTTCCAACCTTATGAACCAACAATCCATGGGTATGAACGCTTCCGGTGCACAGTCTGATCTGGATATGGCGGAGGGTAACTTTATGAATGAAAACATCCTGGGTCATGCTGAAACTATGGCCCAGAAAAAGAACGCAAGCTTCCTTGGCAAGCTGTTTGGGGGTTAAAAATGAGCTTTCCAGATTATCTTATCGGTACTGTCAGAAACCGGAATAAGCAGAGTAGCGGCTCTCCAAAAGAGGCGAGCCCGTCAAAGAACCATACCGGCTCCGGAAACAAGCAACCTGTTTCCCTCAACAGGTCGGTTAGCCATTCCAGCAGGCCGGTTAGCCCTTCCAGCAGGCCGGTTGGCCCTTCCAACAGGCCGGTTGGCCCTGTCGCTCCTGAATCGTTTGGATCAAAAGCTGGACGTGCTTTCTCGGGTCTTATGGGTTTCATTCCGAAGGGTGGGACTCGCGGGGACGCAGCTGACGGGTTCGCAAATATTGGCCGTGCCCTCATGGGCCTCAACTCCGTTCAGCAGATGGAGAGTGACTATAATGATTCCGTTGCGCCGGAGCAGCTTCGTCGCGCACTGGCGACCGGCGACGTTGAGGCAATAAAGCGTCTTGACCCAGATTCTGCAGCAAGAGTTCAGGGTGTCGATAAAAATACCTATAACCAGGGCCGTCAAAAATCTCTTGACGATGCGATTGCAGGTGGAAACTTTGCTGACGTAGCAAGAATTGATCCAGAAACCGGCAATGTTATTGAGAATCAGAATTTTAAACGAGACAACGAAAAGCTTGTCGGTGCAGGCCGCGCTGTTCAGGCGCTTGGATCAATAATTCAATCCAATCCAGGGAATGAAGAACAGGCAGCGCAGAGGTTCTTTGAACAAAATCCAGACACTTTCACTCAAAGTCAAATGGATGCGTATGCACAGGGTGGGATTCCTGCTCTTTCTGCAATGGCTGGTGGGGGTGGTGCACGGTCCGGCAAGGATCGTTATCTTAGTGTTGGCGGCGGTCTCTATGACATGAATGATGGTAAATGGATTGAGTCGCCAGTCCAAGATCTTACCGATAAGGAACGTGCGGAGATTTCCCTCTTGGAAGCGAGGACTGGCCAGGCGAACCGTAGCAACCGGCCCAAGGGTTCCGGTTCCGAAGGTAAAACGGGCGGATTCTCTGACCCGGCAGTTGTCAAGAGTTACGTAGAGAATTTTAAGTCAGCTTTAGGTAGGGCAAAACAGGCCGGGGCCGTTCGTGGAGGCAAAGAACTTAATTTCACCGAGCGTGCCATATCTGCTGCTATGGCTGCTCCCGGTGGTATGGAAGACCCAGGTGTTGCCGCCGCTTATGCCGCTATGTTTCCGGATCGTTTCACGGCGCTACAGGACATTAGGTCTGCGACTGTTCCGCTTGTGCAAGCGTTGCGCACCCTGCCCGGCTTGGACGCCGCCCGTCTTGCTGATACACCAAAGGAATTGGAACTACTCGTATCAATTGTAGCGAACCCTAATTCTTCTGCCAAACAGATTGATAGCTCCATTTCGTCCTTCCTTTCGCTGTTTGATTCGACCATTGCCAAAGCTGGTGCCCCAGCCGGTTCCAACGCTGGTGCCCAAGACGGTGCCCAAGACGGTACAAGATTTGCCAAAAATGCTAAGGGTGAAAGGATTAAAAGCGTTAATGGCGCCCCTTGGGAGGCTGTGGAATAATGCCTGTTCCTCCGCTTCCTCCCGGTTTCGCTCTTGAAGACGCACCCCCTTCCGGGTCCTCCCCTCCCCTTCCGGATGGCTTCAGTCTTGTAAAGCCAACCATGAAAGAAAAGCTGAAAGACCCAGCTACGCGCTCACGGATAAATGTTGAGGGTGGGCGCCAGTATGCGCGCGATACATTGGGCTCTGCAAAAACTAAAAAGTCACCTTTGGACCGATTTGTTTCCGGTGTGACTCAAGCGTTTGGGGCCCAAGTTGTAGGAGCAGGCTCGGCAGCCTTTGGCGTAGGCGATGCCGCCATTCGGAAGAAGTTTAAAAAAGAGAATCCGTGGATGACGGATGAAGACGCCAAAGAGGCAATGCTTTCTTACCGCGATGAAGTATTAAAGCTACAGCCGCTTGCTATGGGAACCGGCGCCGTAGCTGGTGCGATTGGCTCTGGTGGAGCAATAGCCTCTGGCGCCAAGGTTGCTGGTCGCGGTGTCGCAGCAGCCGTTCCTGCGCTTAAGACTGCTGTTGAGGGGGTGGGCAACTTTGCCAGATTGCGGCCCGGGCAGTTTGGCGCCAATGCTGCAAAACTTGCAGCCACAGGACTTGGAGCCGGAGCCGCAACGGTTGCAATATCAGAAGGCAGGGCGCCAACTGTAGAGGAGGCTGCAATTATGGCAGCAGCCGGACCTGCGCTCAAGGTTGGTGGCGACGCTATTGGGGCCGGTGTAAAGTCTGTTACTTCACGGTTTCCTTCTTTTGTTGATACTGCCGCTGCGGGTGAAATTGCGAGACGCATAGGAATAGATATTCCCGAAAGGATGGCTCAATTCTCCCGTCTCACAGGACGTGATCCTTTAATTGGCGAAGTTTTGAATCCGGAAGAAGCTAAAGCAATCTCTCAGTTTGCGGCTAAGGCGCCAGGCTCTGCAAATACCTTTGAGGCTGGCTCAGAGGCAGCAGAGGCCAGGTTCAGGGACGGTGTAAGACAGGATGTAGAACAGCTTGGTTCTTCACAAGGCTCTAACGTCACAACTCGTGACGCAAGCAGGGCTTTGACTGAAGTAATGAACGATATTCGTCCCAATACTGTAATTCTTACTCCGTCAATGTATCAGATGCTTCGTAATAACGGTGTGAATGGTATAACACGGTCAGATAGAGCAGCAATGGAGAGTGGTAACGTAACAGTAGACTTGATGGAAAGACTTCGCTCCCACTACAGCAAGGAATCGGGCGTTAACGCACCCGGAGTCAACTTGCTTGTTGATATGGTTACTCAGCAGCATCCTACATATGGACCCGCTCTGGCCAGCTATAGACAACAATTTGCAAGGGGCGATGGAGCCGACAAGGGCGCGTCTGGAATTTTGGGGTCCATGACTCCGGACAATTTCCAGGCTTCTATTCCAGAGGGCGCCCGTGATCCTGTTTCCAACATAACATCGGCAGCGGGATTCCGGGAGGGCGCTCTTGATCGTCTCCAAGGGGCGGCTACCGAGAACCCCGGAAGTATTTCAAATCAAATGCGGTTGGGCGGATTGCGTGATCGCCTTGCGCGTATAGTTAATCCTGAAGACCTTGACGGGGTTTCAGCGTCTATTGATGCACGTGGCAGGGGAGTGGATTCCGTGCGCGCTATTACTGGTCGTGGTGCGATTACGGAAGACCAACAAAACGTTCGTAATTTTGGTGACGCCGTTACGGGTTTTATGGGTGTCCTTTCTCCCCTTGGTGGCGCTGCAAAGGCCGGTATTGCGAACCGTGTCTCGATGGGTATAGCCCTGCCTAACAGGGTGCGCGTTCGTGTCGCTGAAATGATGCTTGACCCGGCAACCGCAGGTGAAGCCATTCAGGCGCTTCAGGCAGCCGGGCACAGTCAGCAGCAAATCCTTGACCTTTATCAGGGCATGGCAGCCTATGCAGGTATCGGGAACAGCCAGCCGGAAGAATAGCGTGAAGACCAAATATGGTAATCACAAGACTTTGGTTGAGGGTATAACTTTCGACTCTGCACTTGAGGCAAGGAAGTGGCAGGAATTATGTCTCCTGCAAAAGGCTGGCGCTATATCGTCCCTTGATCGCCAGGTTCGCTTTGACCTTATCGTCAACGGCACTAAAGTCTGCTCATACGTTGCCGATTTTGTTTACATTGATGGCGGCAAGAGAATTGTGTATGACGCCAAGGGGATGATACTTCCAGAGTTCCGGCTAAAGGCGAAACTGTTCAAGGCCATTCATGGATTCGATATTACATTGTCGGATGGCCTGCCCGCAACCCAGCGCCGCTCAAAAGCGAAGAAAGCAAAGCAGAGGCTTCCTGTGGTTGCGCTAACTCGTAGTCGTTAAAGTCCATTCCGACAACGGGAGGCATGACGTAGCTTTTCATCATCTTGCGTGCGGCCGATTCGCCAGCCCCGCTCTTGTCATTGTCCGCCATGACGAAAAAAGACTTTGTTTTCAACCCTAGCATGTTAGCAGCGCTTCCAGCACACGCAACTATCACAGGAAGCCCCAGGTTGGCCGCACAGCGCGATATGCTCAGTCCGGTGGCAACGCCCTCGCAAATGATTATAGGCCCCTCAGTGCCAATCCAGCAGGCAGTTTTTTGAAGCTTACCGCCAGGAAGGAAGCACTTGAGTCCATTTGCTGAAATAAACTCTATTGACTTCAAATCGCCCTCATAACTTTTCATCGGGACGCACAAAAGCAATTCATTGCTTCCAAGGCCACGCAAAGGACGTGGTATATTCATTATTTTCTTGAGTTTCATTACCGTGATGACGGAGAACCTTTTGTCAGGAAACCCTTTGCGGGTTGTGTATGGATGACTTCTTTTTTCCGTCGCACCCATAATCCTTTCTGAAGTGACGATTGCTTCCATTCCTCGGCGCGCTTCCTCATCCTTTATTGCCGTCATATAATCCCCTGTGGGAGCGTCAGTTCTGTTGACGTTTACTCCAAGGCTCTTGAGGATGGAAACATAGTCGCAATTGCTTTTGTGGCACTTCATCAGCATGCGTCCGGATTGGTCCGAAATTGAAAGCGCAGACTGGTCTTTGCGGCTTTCTGGCTGGCAGACAGGGCAGGAACATACCCCGTACCGTCCGGACCATATGCCTCCACGAGATGCAACTATCTCCCGAGCGTTCATGTTACATGCCTATCATTGCAGGAGTGGACCTGATCCTCCCGGCTTCGCCCAATTCCTTGTGATATGTGATCGCTTCGCAATACTGGTTTGACTTCCAACCGCCACGTGTAGCGTATGCGTCATTTGCGGCAAGCGTTCCATGCTGCTCCAGCGTAATGCCAGCGAACTCCTTCACGCTCCTGTGGTGCTTGTCTCCAAAGTGGATAACGCGGTATTCAGTGCTACCAAATATCTTGGGATACACACTAGCCATATATAGCGCTGTCGAGGCGTCAAGGCCCTTCTTGTGTCCATGGTGCCATGCAAGCATGTTCGAGCCGAACTGCATAGCGTAATATGGATTTTCGCTTTCGATCATCTGAACTCGTGGCTCTTTTTCGTAAACCATACGAAATAATGTCCTCATCATCAGAGAACCAAACATATCATGATTGCCTTCCGCGATAAGCAGGTGAACCATCTTGTGCTTGACCAGGGCCATGTCAACAATAGACCGTAGAACCCGGCACGCAGTTGAAACCATTTTGCCTGCACGCGAGTCTGCATCCAGGATGTGCCCGGATGATGGGGTTACCGGAGTAAGGCTGTCATAATGCATCCAGTCTCCAAGCTGTGCGATAACGCAGGTTTCGGACTCCGGCGAACGTCGCAGCATGTCCGCAAAGCATCCAGATAGTGTTTCCTCAGCGATCTTCAGGTCCCAGTCCTTTCCGGACTCTCTGCCCCATGCCAGCATCCCTATATGGCAGTCAGTCATTGTGTATAGATTGAGCAGATCAGTCAGAACTTTTGTTTTTGGCTCTGGCAGGGGGTCTAGCCTGCTAACGCCTTCGCAAATGTCAGCTACCATATCCCGCGCAATTTCTACCATCCTCTCGCGGTCGGCGGCTGACTTTACCCATTGGCCCTTTACGGCGCCCTCACTGTCGTAATATGTCGATACTCCCTTTACCGTATACCCATCGGGAACCGTCCGGGTGTAATCATGCTCTGGCGCGAACCCAGAACTTGCTGCCCTTATCTTTACGGTTCGCAATATTTTGGAAACCCGGCTTGAGTCAAGCTTGAGTATCCTTCCAGTCTCCCGCGCGTTCTTTGTCTCGGACAGTGACTGCAGAACTTGTTTTTGCCAGTCGGTTGCGGCGTAATCCATAAGGTTGATAACATTATCGTACCCCGGATCATGTAAGGTTCCGGTGTGGATATTGGTCTTCGTCATTCGACTCTCCGCGCTTTGTTCAGGCTTCTGGTTTTCCAGGGCCACCGCTACCGAATGGTGCGAATGGCCATAGTCCTTCACGTTTTCTATGGTCTAACCCTGCAGCGAGTCTCCATAGAGTGTAAACAATGGTTAGAACGCCGACAAGGGCCGGTAGCCATTGCAGGAAAACAGCGAGGCCGGACGCAACCGCGATTGTGTCCATAGTGTCCTTGATTGGATCGTCGTTCATCATACTGTAAGCCAAACTGTTTGCGTACAGTACTGATAACTTCAACAGAAATCAATAAATCCTATGCGCATCTTATTGAGAGGTGTGGAATACGTTATTCATCCAGGTTGTCCATAAGGTCTTGAACCGCCTCATATCGTGTTCTACCCCATCCCTTGGGATCGCCCTCTTGATGATCTTCCAGGGTTGCACACCAATCGAAACGCCTGATTGGAATTGGTGGAAAAATATAATCCAACGAAATTTTTAAAAGCAAACTTTTCATTCGTTTCTCCATATGGTGTAAAGGCGACGGTGCACTATTGCGCCGCCGCCTATGTCAGTCAATCGTCGTGTTCGGTTTCATTATCCGTCTCTACTGCCTCAGAGGCGTATATTGCATTTATCCGAGCGAGCAGGGCGCTAACAACCGGAGTGGCAGAATACTTGTCAGTTCTTATTTTCTTGAACCTGTCATTCACTTCAGGCGCGCCCTCATATGTAAACATTGAGGCTGCGCTTGGTTCAGTGTCAAGGAATTTATTCACAATCTCTACAAAGTGCAAAACTGCGTCATTGTTAGCTACTGATACTTCGCTTTTTGATTCACCCTTTGCCTTCTTCGGCATGGTTTTCGAACCTGACAGAGTGTCTTTTGTCTGATCGTCCGCATCATCATCCTTGTCTCCTGTCGGTACTTTGAACAGGTTACGCATAAAGTACTTGGTCACAAACGACTCTGCGCTTGCGTAAGCCTGTGGTCCAGCAGCCACTACGGTAACTTCTCGTGTGATCGGTCCAAACATTTCCCCGCTGGCATGAACCAGGTAAAGATTAAATTCAACGTTAAGTTGACCCGCTTTATCAGACCGTATCACTTCTGAACGAACAAGGTCCGCCAGGATGAACAGGTTAGCGTCCGCCATAAGGGGCCCTACCAAAGCGTAAAACTGGTCTACGGAAGCGAACATATATCTGCCGTGTTCGTTCGAGTTGTCCTTTGATACAGAGGTCACCTTGGACGCTACTGCTACAACTGCAGCAGCGATATTGGGAGGCATTGACGTGAATAGTACTGACATTATCCGTTCCTTCTTTTTGATTTAGCAAACTTTATCATTCGACTAGTGACCCATGATGAAACATTTGGTGTTGGGTAATCGAGCGCTGCATTATGCAGGCCAAACTTGTTTGGCCAGTCTCCAAACCTTTCCTTGAATTGCACCGCTGCCCATCCCTCCTTATACCCTCTTTGGTCTCGGATCGCAAGAAACGATGAGTGCCAATCCTGCATTTCTTCCTTGTTTGCAAGGTTCATCTTTGCCTGTTTGGAGAGAGAAGGAGAAATTCCGCTGCGCCTGACTTCCCTTAAATCCGCATCTTCTTCATTGACCGATGGCGGGGGCATAGGAACATGTCCGCATACAGGACAGGCTTTTATTTGAGGCTGGCGCATGGCCCCGCATTTTTTACACTCCTTGGGTTCCTGAACCTTTTTCTTTTCTTTTTCCTTAAGTTCTTTTGCAGTCAGGCTGCCATCATCCATTACATCGTAATGGATATCATATGGATGTCCGAGTTCTGAATTTCCCGCACAGTCGAGGAGTAGCAAATCTTCCTGTCCCGGGTGTAGGCGCATACCCCTGCCAATACCCTGAACCCAAAGCATTTTTGACTTTGTTTTTCGGGCAAACAATATGCAGGAAACGAACGTCCAATCCAGGCCAGCGATGAGACACCCAACCGACACGCAAACCTTTGATGATCCGCTTTCCAGGAGCTTACCGATTGCCACACGCTCGCCCGCTTCGGTGTTAGCGTCGATATATTCGCACGCGACTCCGCACGCCTGAAACCTCGCCTGCATGTGCCTAGCGTGCGCTCGATCCACACAAAACGCAATTGTTGGCCTGTCAACTGCGCGTTCCAGCCATTGTTTTACCGTATCAGCAAGGATAGTCGTCTTGCATGAAGCTTCGGATAATTGACCCTCGTGGTAGTCGCCTGCGATCATTTTAACACCGGTCGTGTCAATCGTGATCGGCGCATAATATCTCAAGGGCTTCAGCCAGCCTCCATCCACCATTTCACCAATTCGCCCCGCGACGATTAGTTTTTTCCAATGTTTTCCCATTCCCCTTGCCCACGGCGTCGCTGTCATCCCGATAAATGTGGTATCCTGCCATTCCGGTTTATTCATCCAATGATAGACGAAATCGAACTGCATGTGCGCTTCGTCAATAAAAACTATGTCGGCTGCCGGAACGCGCCGCCTCAATAGTGTCTGGATCGAGCACACCTGAACCGGCCGATGCGGCGCCGTCATGGGGTGATTAGCCTGAAGTACTCCAATGTCGCGTATTCCGTACTCGTGGAATCTCTCAACTGTCTGGTCTATAAGCGAAAGCGCAGGTGCCGTGAATATAGAACGTTTTCTTTCCTTCAGTTTATCGAGAATGACCGAGCCAGCCAGGGCCGTTTTTCCGAATCCACATGGCGCCTGCACAATGATCCGCTTGCCGCCAACGTCCAATTCGTCGTAAACTTCTTTCTTCGCCGCCAGTTGGTGCGGCCTAAGTGTGATGCTCATATCCTTTACGCCTCGCGTACGCTCAGCGCTCCGCGCTTGTCACGTTTAATTATCACACCGTGGCCTCGCGCCACGTTAACGTCCTCCTCCATGCATGATTTAAGTGACGCTACCGAGTCAGCGAACAATTCGCTCGATTGTTTGTTTGCGAGATAATCCCTCGCCGCATAACCCCACGTGTTGTTGCCGCTCATATCAACCTCACGAAATTTTGTAACTTTTTCTTTCGTGTCAGTCTGAATTTGCTCGAATGTGCCAGGTCGTGCACCAGATTCAACACAGTTCCAGAAATCCCTTTCCGCCTCCCTTAGTTCCGCCTGATAAAATGGATCGGCCTCCACCACCATATATTCATGTGCGTTATTGTCGAAAAACACGCTGATAACTGATAGAATTTTTCCGCACACGAACATATTGTGTTGCAACTGTGGGTTGTAATTTGCGGCAACGGTTTCCACAGTCCGTTTGGCGCGAGTTCCGAAATCAAACCCGCCAGTATGTTTTGCTTCCCAGATTGCTTTTCCTCCCATGCACAAACCGTCAAGAGTAGCGTGCGCCGGATAACCAAGGTTTTCCGCGCGAACGAATCCCTGTTGATCTGTAACGATATCACCACTGCGCTTACTGTACCACGCCGCATTTAGCGCTTCAGTTGCGTTACCCATTAACATATTTATAGTTGGCGCGTCTGCCTTGACGCTCATGGAACGTTTTTCCAGCCACATATCATGCACGTACTCAGGTTTTCCAGACATGAGGGAGTTTGCGTCCGAGCCTCCAAAACTCAGCCGACGCCGAGCCTTGTCAGCCTCGGACATTGTAAACGCTTCCATTGGATCGATCATGGCTTGAGTGACCCCAAAGATATAAGCGCGCACTGTTTCAGGATGTCACCAGTATACTCCAGGTGTTCCGCGTCGGCGTCCTGAAACCACCCGTAGTGCTCACATATTGTCTCGCACAGGTAGATGACCAGCGCCTTGTCCTCAATTACTTCTATCAGGTTTTCAATGGCCTTTGCTTCGGCCACTGATATTTTCTCGCCCGCTTCGTGTGCAAGCAACCGTGCTTCATAATTACTCATTTTGCACTCCCGCGCTGGTTAAAATGGGATATCGTCGTTCAGGTCACTGGAAGATGTGTCTGATTTACTCTTGCCCTTGGTTTTCCAGTTGTCATTAGTCGCGCCCGAGCGCGTAACCACATTGATTGACTCGATTGTCAGTGCCTTTAGTTCAATGCTTTCCTTTTTTTCCCCGTTAGAAGTAACCCATGATTTACTCTCCAGGTTTCCTGCGACAAGGATGGAATCTCCCTTTTTCAAAGCTGACGCCTTGTCGGACAATTTTCCCCATGCTGTTACTCTCAGGAAAAGCGTTGATTCTTTCCATTCGCCGCTTTTATCTTTCCAAGGGGTATTAACAGCGATGGATATAGACGTGACGTTTCCGCCTCCCGCCGCACGAGTCTCAGTGTCGCGCGTCAGGCGTCCGATTGCAGTATAGTTATTCATGTTGATTGCTCCACTTTTGTTGCGTTTGCCATAATCTCGATATCCCTGCCAGCGTAATGCATCACGTCTGGCGACAGCCAATTTTTCTTGCTGTAATCTGCTTGGACGCAGTAGCTATCACCTATCTGCACTAAAATCAAGTGATTGTACCTGACACACCTTGAAAAATTCAAAGAATCAAGAAACATTCCAACGTCTCGTTCATTCCACCTTTGCATGAAATTCGTTTCGTTATATTGAGATCGACATGCGTTTCCGTTAACGGTTCCGTATTGCATTTTTTCACTCCTCTTGCTGTAATGTTTGCCTCGAAATCTCATTTTGTTGATCCATGCGCTAATCCAAAATGGGCGAGCGCGCGGAATAACACGTTTTGCAGAACACAGGCGCTCATAAATTGTTTGGTTTTTCATTTGTATGCTCCCATTCCGTTTGCCTTTTCAAAAGCCTCCAAGAACTCTAGCGGTGCAACTTCCAGGCCACGTTCCGCATAGTCCGGGCGCTCGGCAAAGTATGCGCGCAGGTCGTCGCCACGGCGGCAACCCCATACGAACCCGATGGAACTATTTGCCTGCATAAATAGCGTCAGCGTATACACGCCAGAGCGCCCTCGAAAATATTCCCAAGCGACATGCTTTTGCTCCCGGATCGTAGCAGTTCCCGACACGTGAGCGTTGTCGCCCAGGCTCACGTTGCCGCCAATCCATGCGCGCCCGCTTACCATTACGTAGCCCCTGACCTGTGCGGATCCTGTAACCATCGCTTCGCCGAATATCAATGCGTATCCGCAGACATGTGCGCTCCCGCTGACCGTTGCCCGGTCTCCAACCCATGCGCTGTATTCAACTTCTGCTTTATCTTTGATATTACTCATGTCACGTCAAAACCTCATTGGCATTAGCACGCCGACAAGGCCAGGAGATTTAGGAAAAGTAAACCTCGCCGGGGAAAGCGAATCTTTGATAGCGATTACGAACTCACCATCCTTTTCAAGCGCCGCCGTTTCGATCATGTCGCGAAGATATTGCGCTTTAAACCCGATGCTAAAAGGCTTGGGGACGGTAACGGGCCAGATTAATTTTAGTTCCGCCAATTCGGCAGAAGCAACAGAAAGACTCTTACCGTCTAATTGCACTCGATTGTTACGGCCCCCCCCGTATGATGTGCACGTTTTGATAAATGGCAGGCAGGATTTAGCGTTACCGTAGAGTGTCGAATTGTCGGTATCGTTGTCTGGCAATATCCTTGTGTAACAGGGGAATGTTCCGTCGATTGAAACCGAGCGAACAATCGTTTGGCTATTTGATTCCGTAAACTGGATCCAGCGTTTTCCCCGCTGCATAATCCAGTTTCCACCCTTGATTGAAGAAATAGTTTTCACTGTTTCGCTTGGCAATATGAAGGGCTCGACCATGCCGAAACCGGGATGAGGCACCTTTAGGTGCATTAGCCTATGCCCATCCGTACTAGTAAATTTGAGGCTACCCTCCTGAAATTCACAATATACTCCCTGAAGATAATAACGAGTTTCTTCACTTGACATTGATGACTCGACCTGCACCAGGTACGCGCCTAAATCTCCAATCTCGTGAGTTTCGATATTCTCGAACGCTTCCGAAACGTGAAAGTAATCATCGAATGATACAGGATTGAGAATTTCTTCGCCGCGCGCATTGTATATTCCATCCTCCTTATTTGTGCGGGCGAGAATTTCCATATCCACATTTGTTGCGCGGGCCCATCCATCTCGCACGAACACTTGCTTCAGGACTGGAGACTTAGTGCGCTTTGCAGATGCCAGAGCGGCTAGCTTAAATCCGTCAATTTGTTTTGCCATGTTTTTTTCTCCCGAATGGCGATTGTTGATATTACAGTTCTTTTCGTTTGTATGTCAATAGCCTTGGTACATTAAAGTTCCAGGCTAATTCGATATAGAGTGATACTCCGGTTCCTGTCGATCGACAGGTATTGATCAACTTGAGGCGAATCCTGCCAGTAAAAAAAGTCACCTATTAGTTCATCGAAGGCGTTTTCCGCTTCGTACCGCGAAACGTAACCATCCAAGAACGTATATCTGCATCTGTTGAGCATTAGAGCACCCAGAAAAAAAGTTTGAGGATAATCAGGCCAATAAACCCATAGAAAACTATAAGTATTGACAAGCAGAATAGACCCTCAACTAATGATCCCACAAAACCTATTGACGTTTCTATTGCGGGCAGAAATCCCTTCGGGAAAATGATCGCGAGAGCAAAAAAGGCAACTACTCCGGCCGCGATGATCAAGATTGCCTCCACTTTGCAATCCTCCTATCTATTCCAGCAAACATGGACGTTACGTCCATCGTTGAGTACGATGATATCACCACCTAGTTGCATATCTCGTGCCATCGCTTCCCAATCGATGTATCCAATCAGCGCCTCAGGTATGTTTTCGCCGCCAATTTCATCATAAAAACTTTCAGCGAACTCCCCTAGACTGTTGAACTCCCCTTGATAATTTTTTATTAGATTCAGGGCATCGTCCATATTTCCACGCGCTTCGTGGAGAACCAGGTCTGCTAATTCGCCGTGCTTCCGCATGAACTCTGCAATCTCACAAACACGTGCGATTGATTCGTACTCCCCAATTTCGGCTCTTCCAAAACCCTCGTGGGAATGGATCGCCCATTCTTCCGCCTCTTCTAATGTGCTGGCTTTGAGCATGGCATCGATTGCTGCAAGCACCGTTTCTTCGTCGGTAACTTCGATCCATGCCCCGTGCAATATCCCGGACACATACGACGAAAGACAGGCTACATAGATACGCTCTTCGGTCATAATTTTATTCTCCCTTGTAAAATTCATAATCTTGCATCGCGCATACGAGACCATCGAAGTCTTCATCAGGTCCGAACAGGCAAGCAATCGTGAGCGCCTCATCGAGCGGCACATCGTGTTCATAGGCAAGGTTCGTGATATACTCTAACCGAGACTCTGCCCCGTGCTCACGATAAATTTCCAGTCTTTCTGTTTTTGTCATTTGAGTTCTCCCTGTTGCGATAACTGACAATTGCATGCAGGCCGGAACCTGTCAAGCACTAATTTGCATTTCTTATTGCACACAAACATACCCTTTACTTTCGCAGTAGGCTTTAAACATTGGTTTTTCTGTCACATGACCTATAAATCCCGCTTCATTCCAGTTCTCGGAATTATCGTGGATTTCCTGAAGGTGCTTAAGCAGAAGTCTATGATCAGTCATCCATGCTGGCACTTTATGGTTATTTACAACATTGATAATATTACTAGATTCCATGCTATCCCATGCGTGGGCTGTCTTATCATCGACTAGGCACCCTACGGCACAGGAGAGTGATCCATCTCGGTACTTACAAGAGGTACCTTCTGCGCTTCGCTTACCTTGGTTAACCAAGTGAGCCTGTATATAATCGATAATTTCCCCCGGGGTGGGGTCTCTCTGCAGATGATCAAAAACTGTTTTCATTCTAGGCATCATTTCCATTTGTTTTCTCCAATATTGTTGGCCTGTTCGAAGGAAGCGAGGAACGCCAGAGGCTCAGCGGCCAAGCCTTCCAGAGCATATTCATGGCGCTGTGCCAGATAGGCTCTCAGGTCATCTCCATGGCGGCATCCCCAAGTGAAGCCTACTGACCCGTTGGCCTGCATATAAAGGGTAAGCACGTAGCGGCCAGAGCGAGCCTCGAAGGCCTCCCAATCGACATGCTTCTGCTCGCGGATCGCGGCGGTTCCCCTGACTTTCGCGCCATCAAATATCTCGACGTCGCCTGTTACCAGAGCGTAGCCCCGGATCGTTGCCCCGCCGCCAATGCGAGCGTTGCCGCTGATCGTTGCGTACTCGATGACGAACGAGTTTCCGCTTATCACGGCGTTCCCGGAAACAACCGCTCTTTCGAGCACTCGTGCGGGCTTGAACACCTTTGCATTTTCAATGATACGGGCCATATTGGTGTTCTCCTTTTTCCTGATACCTTCGTATCACGCGCCCCATTCTTGTCAAGCACTAATTTGTATTATTGTTGGTGTCTTCGAAAGCCCACAGGAACTCAAGTGGCGCAGAGGCCAGGCCCTGTGCAGCATAGGCAAGGTTAGTAATGTACTCTAACCGAGACTATGCGCCGTGCTCATTTTGTCATTTGGGGCTCCCTCCCCCTGTTGCGACAACTTGCGGGCTCTCCCCCTGTTGCCATAACTGATAATTGCATACAGGCTGAAACTTGTCAAGCACTAATTTGCAATTCCATTGGCCTGTTCGAAGGCCTCAAGGAACGCCAGAGGCGCAGCGGCTAGGCCACGTTTCGCATAGTTCGGGCGCTCAATCAGATAGGCGCGCAGGTCGTCGCCGTCCTGACAACCCCATGTAAAGCCTACTGACCCGTCGGCCTGCATAAATAGAGTGAGGGTGTAATGTCCGGTGCGGCCCTCGAATTGGCCCCAAGCAACGTGCTTTTGCTCTGAAACAACTGCCATTCCCGACACGTGAGCGTTACCGCTCAGGCTCACGTCGCCGCTGACAATGGCGCTCCCGTTGACCGTTGCGCGCTCGTTGACAAACGCCCCCCCGATGACCGTTGCTTCGCCGCTGACAATGGCGCGCCCGCCAACCCGTGCGCGCCCGCCAACCCGTGCGCGCCCGTTGATAATGGCGCGCCCGCTAACCCGTGAATGGTCTCCAACCCATGCGCGCCCGTTGATAATGGCGCGCTCGCTGACCTGCGAATGGTCTCCAACCCATGCGCGCCAGCTGACGATGGCGTCTCCACTGACCTGTGCGTAGCCGCTGATCGTTGCGGAGCATTTGACGATGGCTTCGCCGCTGACCGTTGCGTTCCCGGTTACCGTTGCTTCGCCGCTGACCGTTGCGTTCCCGGTTACCGTTGCTTCGCCGCTGACCGTGGCGTTCTCGATGACGTTCTTCATTGGTGTATCTCCCTATCTAGTACTCAGATTGCATACAGGCCGGAACCTGTCAAGCACTAATTTGCAATATTGTTGGCCTGCTCAAAGGCTTTCAGGAACTCAAGCGGCGCAGCGGCCAGGCCACGTCCCGCATAGTCAAAACACTCATCAAAGTATGCGCGCAGGTCGTCGCCATTGCGGCATCCCCAAGTGAAGCCTACTGACCCATTGGCCTGCATATACAGGGTAAGCACATACCGGCCAGAGCGAGCCTCGAAGGATTCCCAATCGACATGCTTTTGCTCGGTTATCAAGGCTGAGCCGATAACAATGGCGTCATCGCCAATCTCTACGTTGCCGCTGATCGTCGCGTTCCCGCCAATGTATGCGTTCCCGACAACCCGTGCGCGCCCGCTGACATGTGCGTTGGCGGCGACATCTGAATATCCGGCGACATGTGCTGATCCTGTTATCTGTGCCTCACCCCAGACCTTTGCTTCGCCGATGACAATTGCGTTGCCGTTGACAATGGCGCGCCCGCAAACCCGTGCGCACCCGGAGACAATTGCTGAGCCGCTGACCCATGCGCGCTCGCTGATCGCCGCGGAGTCGCTGACAATTGCGTTGCCGCTGACAAGCGCGTCTCCGCTGACCGTTGCATCTTCAGACACAATTGCGCGCTCGCAAACCCGTGCGCGCCCCGTGACAGTTGCGTTATCGATGACGTTGTTCATGGTGTCTCCCTTTATCTAGTCACCAGATTGCATACAGGCTGAAACCTGTCAAGCACTAATTTGCAATATTGTTGGCCTGCTCAAATTCCAGAAGGAACGCCAGAGGCTCAACGTCCAAGCCTTCTACGGCGTACGCAGGCCGCTCATTAAAGTATGCGCGCAGGTCAGTTCCAATCCGGCAACCCCACGTAAAGCCTACAGAACCGTCTGCCTGCATATAAAGAGTGAGCACGTAATACCCAGAGCGCGCGTCAAACCAAGCCCAATCCACATGCTTTTGCTCGCTGACGACGGCCATGCCGCAGACCTTTGCTGTGCCGCAAAGCTTTACGTCGCCTCTGACCCATGCATGGCCACTGACAATAGCGTCTCCACTGATAGTGGCTTTCCCGCTGACCGTTGCAAATCCCTTGACCCATGCGTGGCCTCTGACCAGCGCGTGGCCGCAAACCGTCGCGTGGCCGCTGACCTCTGCCCTGTCGCTGACAATCGCGTGGCCGCTGACCGTTGCATCTTCAGACACAATTGCGCGCTCGCAAACCCGTGCACTTCCGTTCACTTTTCCGTTCTGGATGATACTTGCCATTGGTGTTCTCCTCTCAAGTTATGGTTATGGTGTTCAGAATTGCCGCAACCCCATGAACTCTATCAATGTCTCCTATGACTATAGACAGACACACAAGGGAGATAACGCATAGAGCGATAAGCAGACTGCCAGTGAACGTTGAACGGTTTACGTTTTGTTCAGCGTTCACTTTCATCTGTCCTAGCAAGCTTGCACGTGCCATCGAGGCCCGCGCCTGCTCAGGGGTCTCGCCGGTCCATTCACAACGAATTGCGACAAGGCCGGGATTGTAGCGGATTACGAGATTTCCCATCAGACGTACTCCACCACAATTCCGTTGGCCCGCTCAAATTCCCGGAGGAACGCGAGGACAGCAACGTCAAGGCCAGAGGCCGCATAGTCCCAGTGCCGAACCAAGTAGGCGCGAAGGTCAGTGCCTTCGCGGCAACCCCAAGTGAAGCCCACAGAACCGTCTGCCTGCATATACAGAGTGAGCATGTAATACCCAGAGCGAGCCTTGAATTTACCCCAAGCCACGTGCTTTTGCTCCGTAACAACTGCTGTCCCAGACACGTGAGCGTTGTCGCTCAGGCTCACGTTGCCGCTGACCTTTGCTTCGCCGCTGACGTGTGTGCCACCGCTGACCGTTGCGGAGCCGCTGACGTGTGCGCCACCTCTGACCGTTGCGTAGCCGCTGACGTGTACGTCGCCGCTGACAATCGCGTGTCCTCTGACTATCGATTCGCCGCTGATCCATGCGTACCCGCTGACCGTTGAGTTCTCGGTAACTACCGCGTCGCCGCTGACCGTCGCGTATCCGCTGACATGTGCGTTGCCGCTGACCCGTGCGCGCTCGTTGGCAATGGCGTCGCCGCTGACCCACGAGTGTCCGCTGACCCGTGCGCTCCCGTTGACAATGGCGCGATCGCTGACCTGTGCTGCGCCTGAAACCGTTGCGTGGCCTTTGACGATGGCTTCGCCGCTGACCGTTGCATCGCCGCAGACCGTTGCATCGCCGCAGACCGTTGAGTTCTCAGTGATATTCATGGCCGTGTCTCCTTCTGTGTCCCTCCTTTGTATCACACGCCCCATTCCTGTCAATCCCTCATTTGCAAATAATCCAGTTATTTTTGTTAATCTTCCCCCGCTCGCTACCTATGATAGCAGGAATTGCGCCTTGGTGTGCTCAAACACGGGGTCTACACTACTTAACATTGAATGAAGGAAAACGGTGCACTTGACACGATCACCTTAACCTCTCGTTAACCATGCCCCGCTCTGCCTGAACGCTGAACAATCCGTCCAGGCTTCAGCTTGGCTGCCTCGCTTGGTTAACATTGAATGAAGAAAGATGGTGCAATTGACACAACCGCCTTAACCCCCTGTTAACCAAGAGCCCCGCTCTTCCTGAAGCCTGAATGATTCGTCCAGGATTCATGGCATTGAACACTGAATGAAACACAAAGCGTTCAGTGTTCACTGTTCACACCCGCCTTAACACCTTGTTAACCTTAACAACATCAACTTTGTTAACCGTTCGTTAACCTTAAGGAAGGCTTAAGATTAATTGAAATTAACCATAGGGGGGGGTGCCTGACTTGTGGGGTGAGTGGGTGGCTGTGGGCCCCCTCCGCAAATAACCCCATTTTCAAAACTCAGTCAATCAAAAATAATCCCGAACTCGGTCACCCCGATTTCAAAAAATAGCAATCCCAATTTTCAAAACTCAGTCAATCAAAAATAGCAATCGCACCCAGGTAGCGATAACTGCCGACATAACCTCAAAACTGATATCCCGGTAGCAAGGTAGCCATAGCTAGCCATCTGTAGCTACTGTCAGAAACCCGCTGTCATTTCCATCAGTTAACGATTCGGGTGAACAGTAACATCCCCACTGTTACAAACAGTATGGGCCCCCTGTTACAAACAGTATGGGAGTGGGCTCTATGGTTATAGGGTTTGTATCAGTGAATGGAGTGTATGCGGGTGCGGCAGTTCTGAACTACCACACCCTGTCATACCTCACGGTTCTGATTTACTGTAATCGATACGCTCTTGCGTATACGTTCAGTTTATACTGAATAGGGTATAAAGATACGTTGACGATACCTTTACGGGCATAATGTACCCAATACGATAAATCAGACGTTCGCCCGGACGCCAGCGTCCTTGGCTTCCAGAAGCTTCCGGAGAGCTACGGCCCGTTCTGGATTGTTCGGTGTCGTTCGGATGATATGCCACGCCAGCTGGAAAAAAGGCTTGCTGCGCGGCTGCAGCGCGGGCGGCAGGTGTTCGTAGTGGAAGAACCTGAGGATTTCGTCCTCCTGGACTTCTTCAGGCGTGAACTCCGTTGGTGCGGGATAGAAGGCAGGGTCGTCCATTTTCTCGTCCTTTCATGGTAGCGAGTTCGGTGGTTGTGTTGATCATGAAGTCTGTTCAGCCCCATTGGTCTGCCATGGCCTGAGCAATGCCCTCAAAGGTGCGGCTGCGCTCCTTCCAGCGATCAGGGCCTGGAGACATGCGGTGTATGCGGCCCTCGCGGCCTTCGACAATGTTCACTGGCTTGAGCAGCGGCAGGTTCTTCAACCAGAGACAGGTCCGTTTCGTCTCGCCATGCCCGAATTGCCACGGCTGAATCGACTGAGCTGGCGGAACGTAACCGCTGATCAGCGCCTTTGCGTGCCTGTGCATAACCGGGTTTTCGATAGCGACGCGCGCGATTGGAGCGTTCAGCAGGGTGGAGAACAGTTCCGCGCCCGCCTCAAGGTCGCATTGCATCTCGTCGATTGTCTTTCCGGGAGGTGGAGCCTTGAGCCACCTGACTCCGGAATTGCACAGGCGAGTACATGGGGGGTGAGCGATCATCATGTCCCAGCCATCACCCAGAATGTCGCGCACATCGCCCTGGTAATGCGGCCCGGGCGCCTCGGTCGGCAGAAGGTCGCAGGAGAGCGCGTTCCAGCCAGCGCCGATGAACGCATCTCGGACGCGGCCCGAATATTCTCCCGCGATGAGAACCCGGTTCATGCGGAGTCCTTTTCGCGAATCAGGTGCGCTGGCCTGCCTGCCGGGAAAAACATCTTGATGTTCTTCTCGTAGAAGGTTCGCAAGTCCTTTGCCAGTTCAGGGTTCTCGGGGATGGAGCCAACCGTTCGTGCGTGAAATACGAGACAATCGGCGCAAGCGTCCCACCAGCTGCCTGATTCGGCAGAGCTGAGGTCCATTCGTATCCATGCCTGCCGCACAGGGTCCTCGAAGAACCCGATATAAGGGTGGCTGTTGACGTGTTTGATTCTGGGTTTCAGAACAAAAGGTTTCATTTTCCGCTCCCACGGTCTTACTCTTTGTTTTTAGACCAGCGCTTCAGGTTTTCCTGGCGATGCAGCCTGTTCTTGATTTCAAGCTTTGATTCGGCGCGTCTGTCAGCCACGAGACCAAGCTTTTTCTGTATCAAGGTCCTTTCTGGATTGCCCTCTTTCTTGCTTCCGGACATGCCCGCAAGCTGGTCAATGGAAAGCATGGCGTCCTCAGCCTTCTCTTGTTCCTTTTTGGACCTGCTACCGCCGCGCTGGCTGGCGCCGCTCATTGTGTCAGCAAGCTTTTTATACGGGTTGGGCATTGGTACTTCCTTTTTGGAAATTAATCATACAATGAAGGGACTGGGGGCACAATAGACAATTAGTCCCAGTTCCGGGTCTTCCGCTGCGAGGCACAGATAGCCCTTCATTTCAGGAATATCGCTTGGGGTGAAAAACTTGCCACCGTGGTAGATACGAACGTTGATAAGGGGCGATTCCGCTTCTGGAACAGAGGGAACCGCCGCAGGTGAAACAAGCATCAGTAAAAAAGCTGCAATCAGTCTCTTCATTGTCATTCTCGATTTTGAGAATCAACCATGACAGGTATTTTAGTCACGTCAAATGAAAAATTAGTTCTTCTGCAAAAAAGCCCTGTTGATCCAGTAGGCAAAGTCAAGAAAAGCAAAACCAATTCGCTCACGTATCGTGTCATCCCCGGCACTATCGAAAATCCATCGGCCAACCCCGTGCACAAAGTTTGATAAAGGGTGAGGGAGGTAATCAGGCTCGGGATTGTCAACCAATTCCACGTATTCGGGTTCGGGCTCATGATCCTGGGCCCAGGCCTTCAGCCACTTGAGTTCTTCTTCGCAAGGTTCTTTTTCATACCATGGAATCATCGGTCTCTACTGCCTCCAACCGGAACAATGATAACCACGACGTCACCCGGTTGTGACTGCAATGGCGGCTTGCTGGCACAGGCAGCAATGACCATGAAAAGGATACACATTGTGTATTTCATGGAACAATCTCTGATTCAAGCTCCAACTGCAGCAAGGCGAGGGCTCTCCACGCAAGAGCAGCGGAGTGCCTTGTCTTCCCGTCGAGGGAGAACTTGCCACGGTCCAGAAGGTGGCGGCCAATACAATCTGCATGGTCGTCGGACTTTGATCTGCTCCAGTGAATGGGTTCGCCTGGATTATGCTTGTCGTTTCCCTCCTTCGACAGTTTGGCAACTTCAATTATGGCAAGCGGAAAGTAATCCAGCACCCCTGTAACGATAGGGATACCCTTTCTTTCCTCACTTGCTTCCGGCACCAGACAATCCCAGTCCACACCCTCAGGTGTACCTGTACTCTCGATTGGCGTCATCCTGATTTCCTCCATAAGGTCCAAACCGTGAAGCGAATTGGTTCCGTTCGTGTGCCATTGAGTAAATGATGGGCACGAATACCAGTCCACGCCCTCAGGTGTAACTGCAGGCTCGATTGCCGTCATCCTGACTTCCTCCATAAGGTCCCAACCGTGAAGCGAATTGGTTCCGTTCGTGTGCCAGGACCCAAGGTATGGGTACTCACACCAACCCTTAGGGTCATCCGATTGCAATTTAAACGTAATGGTTCCCCTGAATGGGAGCTTACAGCCCTCCAGGTACTTTTCTATGATGGCTTCATGCCCGTTACGGGTAGTGTATTTCTTTCCAACTTCAATCATCATGATCTATCTTCCTTGCTGACAATGAGTGTGCATTTGAATAAAAACCGAACATGTGCAGGAATTGCCCCTTGGCCATCTCCGGGGACCATTTCTGTATGGTGACACCGAGTGGCCGGGTTCCGTCCTTCTGTATGTTCCATAGCTCCCCGTCCGGTAACAGGGCAAGCCTTTCGTCAAGGAGTATCCTGTAATCGTATTCCCTTGCAATGCCAGACATTTCAAGGGGAACGCCAACATTATTGAAGCTGCGCCTGATTGCCTTGTCAACCTTTTTGGACATTGCCCTGAAATCTGGCATCATGTTTTTCAGGGGCGTTTTCATGTCGCCCATGTATGCTTCTTCTGCGTCATGGAACAGACCATCGAGACAAAGGACCGGATCGTGCGTTTCCAGCCAGATTTGCTGCGCTATCAGGCACGAGTGCTGAGCAACCGAATAGTGATAGTCGGTCATGCCTCCATAGCGACAGGTCAGCGCCAGAGAGTGAGCGATGTCCTGCACGTCATAAGTGTTGCTTTCAATGTGTTCGTCATCATATGAAAACGAGTGTCCGGCGTGTGTCATTATCCAGTTAGAACTCACGGTTACTGTCCTTCATCATTTCGTTGATAAATGGTCTTGAGTATCTGGTGAACACGCTGGCGGCTGATTTGATATTTCTTGCCAATTTCATTCAGCGAACCCCCGTCCAGTCTCATGTTTGCCATCTGATCGTACCTTGCGGGATACCTGGGTCCACTTTTTCTCCGCTTGAGCACGCCTGACTGCCTGCGAATTGCGTAATATATACGGTACGCAGGAATATCGTATGCCTCTGAAGCTTCCTTGACGGTCATTCCACCCGACAAGACCGCATACACAGCGTCTCTGGCTTCCGTGAATACACCACGCTCGATCCCGTTTACCCTTGCCTCAAGGGAGACCCGCGATGGTGCAACCCCGGTTTTCGCCTTGATTTCACGCAGCTTTGCACCACCCGCAAGCATAAGCAAGGCTTCCCGCATATCAGGCGTCAGGTGCTCGGGCAAGTTCAGTGTGATATTTGCAGTATTTACTTCTGTCATCGATTGTTGCCTTTCCGCAAAATTTATATGGCCGGTCGTGACTAACCGGAAACTTGCACTGTCCCGGCTTCAGTTCTGCAATATCCGGGCCATCAATCTCGGGGCGCAGCATGTCCGGCCTGCCGCTGACCTTGTAACTTCCGGGCTCAGGGACAGTAACCCTGGATACCAGCTTTTGGCCAAATTTGTCCCTGATGATCAAAGGGTTAATGTTTTGCCTTTTCTGACGCCGCCTGATGCGAAAAAACACTCCCGTCATCTGTCCCTTGGTCATGGACTCTGCACGAGCGATGGCCATGACGCTTTTGCCGCCAAGATATTCGGCTTCCCAGCGTGCAAGGGTTTCTTTACTGTATTTGGATTCTGACAATGGCTGCTCCCGCGCTTTGATTTGTCATTTATATACGAATTTTCCTGTCTTGCAAGAACAAAATGAGTTGCCTGTACTGAAATATCTTGGTATCAAGATGCTTCACCAAAGGAAGGACACTGAATGAAGAAACTTCTTGCCGCCCTTGTCATCCAGATCATGGCTGGTTCGCTTGCTGTATCGGGTTGCTCTACAATTGCAGCACGGTCCGGACAGGAACAGGTTGCCACTTATGACGAGCGCTCTCTCCTTACCGCCGAGATTGCGTATGGCACCGCCCTGACGGCGATTTCCAATGCAGACGCTGTTGGCCTGATCACACCGGAAGTTGCCGAAAGTCTGATTCCGATGCTTGAGGCAGCACAGGAATCAATCGAAATTGCCCGGTCAATGTATGACGCAAATCGCCTTGTCGAAGCATCTGCAGCCGGTGATTCTGCCGTTCTCCGTGTGGCTGCTCTACTCCAACTCCTTATCAACGCAGGAATCCTGAAATAATGTCAGCATCCAGTATCGTCCAGCTTCTGCTTCTTCTCGACCAGGTTACGGCGCAGGTCATCAACATCCTGAAGTCCGTGAAGGACTTGAGCAAGGAAGACGAAGACGTATTGCAAAAACTTCTTGTTGTTCACCGGGATAAAAACAATGCTGTTTTTGCGTCGGTCATGGAATCACTGAAGTCCAAATAACCTTACCGGCCCCCGTGCTTCGGTGCGGGGGCCATAAGACTCTGAACCTGCTCTCTCAAGTCATCCCTTGACAAACCCGGGATTATTACGACCACAATATAGTCAAGTGCCCTATCCAGCCAGTCAGCAAAATCGCTCTGGTTCATTGACTCGTAAGCGATACTCTTGCCGCGAACCTGCCATACGTCACCGACACCCGGAACAGACAGGAGCGTCCTGACACTATACCCGGTGCCTATCTTGATCTGCTCAAGAACATGCTCGGCGCTTTCAAACCTTTCACTGTTTTCATGAACAATGCGCGCAAGGTGCCATATGAACCTGTGTTGATCAGGATTCCTTGGCGTCCGGACATTTGTCATGACCATGACATTTTCCTTGATAAGGCCGAACAGCTTTCGCCCCTTGTCATCCGTCGGAACAAGGCTGTTGCCAATCTTCTTTAGCCAGATGGTTCCATCAGGCATGGAATGAAGCCTCGACTTCCTTGTATTTCTCCGCCAGGTAAGCGTTGGTGTTCATGTGACTTTGGGCGACTTCGCACGCATAAAGAACGCTGGTGTGATCCGCGTACCCGAACTGAATAGCTATTTGAGGGTAAGACCGGCCAGTAAGCTTCCGGCAAAGGTGTATTGTAACGTGACGCGCCCTTGCAATTCCGCGCTGTTTGGTTTTCCTTCTCAATGATCCCTTGGGAAGCTCAAGCCGAAGCTCGAACTCATCAATGATCTTCCCGCACTTCAGGTTCGGGATAATCCCGGAGTTCAACTTTTCCATTCAATTTCTTCCTGTATTTAGTGTTGAAACCTTTATTGAGAATCTTGCTATTCAAGCCAAGCTCCTTTCGCTTTAACAAGCGCGCGTACTGTCCGGACCTGCCGCCCTTTCGGTCCGCCTTTGCTGCCTGCGCAGCCGTCTCTATTCCAAGCCCTGCATTGTGATACCGGCACAGGAGGCGGCAATTATCCAGGATGCTTTCACCTCCAAAAGCTACAGGCTTGATATGGTCAAACTCCGCTCCGACTGCCGCACATCCGTCTATTTCGCACATGCCGCCTGATCTGTTCAGAACAGCCGCGCGCACGGCCTTTGGAAACGCCTTACGGTCCTCTATCCAGTCAGGCTTTCTGCTCATGTGGACCTTTCGCCTGCTGCTTCTGATATTCACGGTAAGAGGGCCATGACTTCATCAACTCGTCGAAACGGTCTTGTGAAACAGGCTGTATCCAATCCTTTTCATTATGGATGATGAAATAATTATTCAACTTGTTGTTGTGCATGAATCCCATTTTTCCATTTTCCGGTTGCAGCATGGTGAGACCGCCTGTGCGCAATTCGCCACTGACAAGGTTCTCCGAGAAGGTGCCCCACTTGCTGAAATCCGGGTGCTGGGTAAACATATCCGGGAACATCAGGATTATTTCGTCTGCAGTATACCATGGGCGAACTGTCAGTTCCGGGAAAGTCTCAAGGATAACAAGGGCATAATTCTTCGTTGCGATTGAAGTCCTTGACTTGGCATTTGCCATCGACATTTGAGAGGCCCATTGCAACGAATTACTGATCCATTGGGCTATGTAGTTTTCAGGAGATTCCCTCATGACGTATGCCAGACGCTGGAAAGGCGTCATGGTTTCAAGGAACGAAACACGTGCAGATTGAGTTAGCGGTGCGGTTACGGGCGGCTTGAAATGGCTTACATCCCTATTGAATAACCAGTGAGCAAGGTGCCTGGCATTACCATCACGAACCCATTTCTGGAACCTTCCAAGGATTTCTTCATCCACCTTGCGGGCCGGAATACTGTAAAAGATGCCAGCGTTTCCAAGTAACCTATCCTTGCCGTTAGGTAAGGTGCAAAGAATAAGAAGGTTGTTGACTTCGTTGCGGCTGAATGACCTGTTCTTTGAGGCGTCATTGATAACGCGCGCATCCGGGGCAATGATGATCTGACAGAGTATCTGGGCGCTAATCCGGTCTTCTATGCCGTTCGCCACGCCATTCATTACGCCAATCACGGAATTGCGCATCCATGCCTTGTTGGTCGAGCGAAGGTGAACAACCCCGAACCTGACGGACCATGGCGCAAAAGCCTCATAGATAGCGGAAACCCAAAGGTCGGCCGGTAAGCGCTCTCCCGTGATAGCGCCCGCGTAAGGAATATGAACGTCAGGGTTTTGAACGTGATAGGCTATCAGGTCAATCAGCCACTCTGCATCCTGTTTGCAGGATACAAATGCTGCTTCGGTAAGGTCAAGAAACGGCTGAACGTCACCCGGCGCCGAGTTCCATCCTGTAAATGTGTTTACAAACGTAAAGCCATCTTCGTCAAATACACGTGGTCCGCCAGCCTTGAACCTGAAGTCATCTACATAATGGTAGTGACCGCCAGAGAGAAATTCACCAACTGCGCCCTCGTAATCGTCATATGGAATGTCATAATTCGTCCTTAACCATGAAATAGCGGTTGCAAACGAGTGCAGGGGTTGGGATTTATCTATATCGACAAGACGCATCGAGCGCCTGACGTAAACCAGCCTATCCCGCAGAAACGACAGGACCTGAGGATCTATATTCGGATTGCGGCGGAAGGTGATGTTTGCCATATTTTTCTATTGCCTCCAAGGCGAAATAACCAGCCATCGCAGACGACATGACTCGGCCTGCAGTTCGTTCGTCCGCTCTCAATGCGGTGTCTTCGTGTTCCAGGTATATGACATTTATGCCGCAATCAATGCACCACCATGTCAAAAGTCTTTGTGCTGCAGTCTCTCCTGACTGTCCGAGAATCCATGCAGACACAACAGTCCTTGCGTCATTCCGGCAGTCTTTTGCCGTTACGTCATTCACCCTTGTTCTGGCGATTGCCTCGGAAACCGCCAGAACAACCCTTTTATCGTGAATGTCTATTTTCGTCTTGAATTTATTCTTGATCAGCGTCAATGACATATTTGCCTCCTGAAGTCACATTAACCATCTTTTCATCAAGTTCCGCCAGCAACTCAGCTACGGTCCGCTCTCGCGTTATTTCAATTTTTTCAGGCTGGATCGTCTTGCCAAACAGTTTCTCGAAGAACCATTTTGGTTCATCATCAGCAACTTCCGCCAGCCTGTCAACCCCGCCAATTCTCTCGAATACTTCCAGCACAGCCCTCTTGGAGTATTTTGCCATGTCCATAATGCCATCCGGTCCCTGGATGATAGCGGGGGGTTTCGTCAGCATTTTTTGAGCCTACCAGATTGTATGTAGCAATTACTATACCACGATTGCTATTAATACCAATACTCAATCACCGCATTTCTGCATAGCAGCTATGCGAAAATAGCGAAAAATAAGTACTTGCCACACGAAGCGAACCCGAACATACGACAAACATCGTCGTGGTCGGTTATAAAACACCAGTAGAAATACTGGGACGGCAGCGCGGCGACGTTATGCTCTTAGAAGACGGACTCAGACGCCGTACAGTGGATTACTCCACGGAGGTAAACAAGCAGAGACTGTGGGGCGCTGGCCCTCTGCATCCCCGCCCGAAGCGATAGGGGGAAACACCAGCCGGGACCGTGTACGGGTGCCGTGAAGCAGATCGCAGGGTTTCCGGAGTACACGCCAGGAAACTACCGAAGCGCCCTCAGCCGATAAAGTCGGACATGACGCCAAGGTGGGAAGCAGCTCTGCCCTTGATTGGGCGGGGGCTACTTCCCCTTTACCTCCCTCCCTAGCCTCCAAGTCAAACATAACCTACTTACTTACTTACTTTCTTACTTCCTTTCTTTCTTTCTTACTTTACGGCATGAGGAAACAAAACCTGCTAGCCCTTGACAGAAAGAAACCGTACCAGACCTTGACAGAAAGAAACCGTACCAGACCTTGACTGCCAGACCGCTTGACCAATTCCACAAGTTGATGAGTTGACCATCTTTCTCATTCATTGTAACTTAACCCTGAATCGCGCTGTCCACGCATGTCTCCCGCTGCGTGTTTGCCCTTAACCGACGATGACGGCGCGATTCTCCGGAGAAACTTTCAAAGTGCTTAAATCCGTTGACGAACTCCTACCCAAAGAGGCGCTTTCTCGCCGTCTGGGTGAGTATCGTACACAGATGGAGAAACATGCCAATGAGTGCATGAAAATACGGAACAAGGAGGGTGAGCTAGTTCCGTTTATCTTCAACCCGCTGCAGCGCATTACCCACCGGATTGCAGAGCAACAGAAAGCTGAAACTGGCCGCGTCCGGGCGATTGTTCTGAAATATCGACGTGGCGGAGCCTCAACGTATATCCTGGGAAGGGGCTATTCACGGGCAACTCTCCATCACGGCGTGTCTGTTGCGATCATGGCGCACCTTTCACAATCCACAAACGCTCTTTACAGGATCGTCAAGCGGTTCCATGACCACAACCCGATTGCTCCACCGTTGGCTGTTTCCAACGTCAAGGGACTTGAGTTTGACGGCATGGACAGTCGTTATGGCGTTTTTTCCGCTGAAAATGAAGAAGGCGGACGTGGTGACGAAGTAAGCTTTCTGCACGTCTCAGAGGCGGCTTATGCCCCCAGCCTTGAGGATCTCATGTCCGGAATAGGTAACTGTGTTTCGGACGTTCGTAATACCGAAATATGGCTTGAATCCACTGCAAAGGAGCCTTTCGGGGAATTTTACAGCCGGTGCATGGACGCCAATTCAGGATTGGGTGAGTACAAGCTTATCTTTGTTCCATTCACGGAAGACCCTGGCTGCTCAGCCGAACCGCCAGTAGGGTTTGAGCCAAGCACAGAACGTGAACACGAGGCATTTCCGTCAGAAGCAGAGCTTATGGAGATTAATGGCCTGACCCTCAATCAGATATTCTGGCGCCGTCGCAAGATGAACGGACCGCGTAATATCATCAAGTTTTCACGAGAATACCCTATCACAATCAGTGATTGTTTCTCTGCCATTGACGATTCGGCCTATATTTCCCCGGTTGACGTTCTCCGCGCCCGCAAGTCATTCAGGGAGCCTTATGGCGCCGTTGTGCTTGGGGTAGACCCTGCTGGCATGGGCGGAGACAGGTTCACGATTGCGGTTCGTCAGGGACGAAAGGTCAAGAAGATCACATACCGCATCAAGGTCAAGTTCAACGAAGGTCTTGAATTTATCAAGGCCGCAATCGAGGACGAAAATCCGGACCGCGTTTATATTGACTGCGGCGGCGGCGGTAACGGAGAGGCGATTTCGTCTGCCCTGCGCGATGACCCGGCATATGGTGAAATGATTCGGGCCGTCAATTTCGGCTCCACCAGCCAAAGCAAGCTTCGCCGTCCAGACAAGCCGGGTCCGAGGGATCGAAAGGCAGAAATGGCCATGCGCCTCAAGCAAGCTCTTGAATCCATAGAGGGTCTTGACTTACCGGACCAAGAAGACATTCAGTCTGACTTCTGCTCAGTCAAGATAGAGCAAACCAGCCCGGAAGGTGATTTCAGGCTGGTTCCCAAGAAGCAACTCAAAACCCGAAGCCATGACCTTTTTGACGCTGTTGGCTTGACATACGCAGATGAATACGTTCAGCCCTTGAATGTTCCCGAAGGTGCTGATATTAACCAAACTATACCGCGAACCTCAAGGACCAAGGGTATGCCGCCTGAAACAATCGGATGGATGGGTTAATGCCTCTCAAGAATACTAATTCTCTTACACTTGACGGCTTCGATGATGAAGACGCCTTTTGCACGTTCGCCCGCGAGGCTAGGCAAATGGATCTGGACCATGATCGTCGCAACCGTGACAGGGGTGTGGACGATTCACGCTATGCAGCCGGTTTCCAATGGCCTGTAGAAGATTACAAGTGGCGTGTTGACAACAATATTCCAGCCATGACGTTCAACATGGTTCCATCCCTGTTGCGCCACCGCCTCGGCGCACGGGCACGCAAGCGCCTTGGCCCCCGCATCCTTCCGGTTACGCCGGGCGAAGCCTACACTGCCATTGCGCAAATTCGCGAAGGGCTCATTCGCACCATCGAAAATCAAAGTCAAATTGCGATTGTTGACGCCTGCGTAAGCCAAAACCAGCTTATTTCCGGCATTGGGAACTATGAAGTTTGCATTGACTACGCCAATGCTGACGTGTTCGAGACTGATATTTTCATCAAGACGGATGAAAACGCATGGTCTGTTATCTGGGATTGTCAATCGACCGAGCCAACAGGCCGGGACGCTCGCCGCGTTATGAAGGAAACCGTTTTCACAACGAAAGACTTCAAGAAACTGTTTCCAAAGGCCGAACTTGGAGATGTTGGTACCAATCCGGGAAGTATTATTACCAATACCTCAGTAGTGACAACTGATGGCAAGGGCGGCGTTCTTGCGGAATGGGTGAACGAGGAGACCGTTCGGGTAGCAACCATCTGGATCATGCGCGAGCGTATGCAGAATCTCGCCCTTCTCACGAATGGTGACGTTGTTGTCATTGGAGATGAAGAACCGGAGAATTTTCGCCTGTCAGACTCAAATGGCGGCTTTCACACGGTTGTTCAGGGTAACGATGGAGAGTATGTTGTCCGTAAATCTCCGGTCAAATACGCTGTCGGCTACCTGACCAACGGCATTGAAATCCTTGCTGAACCCTATGAAATGCAGGTTGACCGCGTTCCTATCGTTCGCGTGCCCGCTTGGCTTATCAATACCGGAGAACGCACAGAACGTTTCGGCATGGTTTCTTTCGTCAAGGATGCATTGACGTTCTATAACTACGTCAAGTCTGATCGTATCGAGCGCATAGTGTTCCGAAACCGTGCGCAGTATGAGGCACAGGAAGACTCTCTTTCGCAGGAACAGCAGAAGCAATACAGCGGTTCGCACAAGCTTCGCGGCGGCGTCCTGAAATATCGCGGCCCTAAGCCGGAGCAGGTTATGCCTCCACCTGTTGACCAGGCCGCAATCATCGAGACTCAGGCAGCCGAAGAATCAATTTACAGTATCCTTGACGTTCGCCCCGGCTTTGCAGGCGGAGAATCCCAAACCCCGCCTTCCGGCATATCGCTTGAACATCAGCTTAATATCACTGACTCTGGCGGCTTGATTTATGACGAAATGCTTACTTCCGCAAAGCGTGAAGTCTACCGCATTATCAACCAGCTTATCGCCGGAGTTTACGATACCAAGCGAATCATCAAGATATTTGGCGAAGACGGAAAGGCGCAGGAAGCAATTCTGAATGATCCGGAAAATCCGGAGAGTTCCGACATGACTATCGGTAAGTATGCTATCGACGTGAGTACCGGACCAAGTGCTGAAACGCAGCGTGTGCAGGCCATCGAGTTCTATCAGACCATGTTCAACGCCAACCCGGAACTGATGGGTCTTGTTGCGCCAGAGTTGATTGAGCTTCTCAATATTCCAGGTACTCAAAAGCTTTCAACGGCTCTCCGTGAAAGGTCTGGTGTTGCCGAAGAATCCGATGAGGCAAAAGCCGCTGCAGCAGAAATGCAGCAGAAGCAGGAGGCTATCCAAGAGCAGATGATTGAATTTGAGCTTCAGAAGGCGTCATTCGAGATTGAGAAAATCAAGGCTGACACTGAAGCCAAGCTTGCAGACGCTCAGGCCAAACTTGCAATGGCAGAATCGGAACGCGCCCAAGCGGAGGAACGAACATCGAAGTCAGAGCAGGACAGGAACACCAGTCAATCTAAAATGGAAGAAATGTCACACAGGATTGAATTACTGATGGCGCAGACAGAAAAGGTCTATGCCGAAATCAGCAGACTACAAGCAACCCCTATCCCACAACCAACGCCCACCGGAGGCAAGAAATAATGACTACCGATATTCAAAACACGCCTGAAGCGAATCAATTCATCATTCCCGCAGAAGTTGAAGAAGCAGCCAAGGCAGCAGAATCCGAATTTCAGAAAACGCAACCGGAAATTGATCCTGAAGCGGAAAAGACTCCGGAGGAAACTGCAGCAGCCAAGGCTGTCGCCAAGGAAGCCTACAAGCGCCGCAAAGCCGAGCGTGAAACAGGAGCCGCTTCTGACAGGATTGCCGAACTTGAATCCCAAGTCCGGGAAATGTCTGAAAACCAAGCGACAAGGAAAGCATCCACCGAGGCACCAAAACGCCCTGATCCATCCAAGTATGAACTTGGTCGCTGGGACGCCAAGTACGAAGAAGATTTGTCCACATGGCTTGACAACCGTGAGGTGCACATTCTTGCTCAAGCCGAAGCCAAGGCAGAGGCTGCAACGCGCTCCCTTACCGAAAACGCCTCACGCTATCAAGAATTACACAGTTTACAGGAAACTGCCAGCAAAGTAGGCGAAAGAGGTGTTGACAAGTATTCTGATTTCGAGGAAATTGTACAAGACGCCCTTGAGGCGATGCCTCCCGCTCCCGAGGCTTTAAAAGAGTTGGTGCGGCTTCCTAATGCGGAAGATGTTTTCTACCATCTTGCTCAAAACCCCGACGAGCTAGATAAAATTACGGACATGAGTCCGATGGGCCAGGCCCTTGAGTTCGGGAAAATCTCTGCACGTTTGGCCGGAAAGGCCAAGTCTGCCGGGTCTGTAACCAAGTCTAAACCTTCCATCCAACAACCTCGTGGCTCAACGGGTCAATTCAGTTCAGAATCAGACTCAAACTACGACAAGTTACTCAACGCAACTCGAAATCCCTGGAAATAAATCATGTCCCTCACTACCCCACAGCTTGCCCTCGTTACTGACGCCATTGCCGCTTCGATGGAGAACACTCTTGTTGCCTCCAAGCTTATGCGCTGGATGGACCGAGGCACGAGCAAAATCGGCCCTCTCAACAAATTTCAAGTAATTGAGCGTGTCTCCCCTCGCTTCAACGCACGACGCACAACCGGTGCTGTTGTTGATATTTCCGGTGGCAAGCAAAGTACCGTCGTCGGTTCTGAAATCTTCCAACTCAATTCGCTTGTTGGTTATGACTTCGTTGATGAAGACTTTGCCCGCGTCCGAGACCTTGACTCCGCACTCAAGGACGAGCGCCTGCAGGCCATTGGCCGAGATGCCGGTGAAGACGTTGATGCAGACATTCTCAGATTCGTAACCCGCGCTGGCAACAATCAAACCGGCGCATCCGGTACTGCAGTCAACTCGATTGAAGCACTTCAACAGGGCTATGTTCGCCTGAAAGAAGAAGGCGTTGCTGATGGCACGATCATGGCAGTTCTTGCCTACACCGACTATCCTGCACTGTCGAAGTACCTGCTTGAAACCGTAGAAGCTGGTGTTGATAGCACCAAGAGCATTCTAGGCACTCTCACGGGTTCCGTGAAAGACCTGCTTGGCATGAAGGTGATGTTCACTCAGCAACTTCCTGTTCAGGTTGCTGGCACTCGCACCAACGGTGCGGTTAACGGCGCTGCCCAGAACGTCGATTATTCCACTGCTGCAGCTTCGCAGACAACTAACGGAAACTTCCTGACGCAGGTTATCGCTGCAGACGGATTTGGCGCTGACGCAACCATTGAGGACGGCGCAATCTTTACGATTGCTGGCGTCAACGCATGGGATAATCGCAAGAACGCCACAACCGGACGCCTTCAACAGTTCCGCGTTATCGGGGCCTACACAGCTACCGCTGGCGGTGCAGTTGCTGCACTTCGCATCTTCCCGGCCCTCATTGTCCAGAACGCTACCCTCATCGGTGCTGCTGGCGTGAACCGCGCTCATGCAACGGTATCTGCTGCTCCCGCTGACAACGCAGTTATTACCTTCCTTCAGGCCGCTGGCACGAGCCACACAGTCCGGGCAATCATCGCCCGCGATGCCGTCCGTGTCGAAACCTGCATGCTGGAAAACCTGCCGTCTGGCGAGAACGCGAGCCGCAAAATGAAGGGTGTTCCACTCTCCATGCGCGCACACCGCTACTCAAATGGTGATACCGGCGTTACGTCCACCCGCTTTGACACGGCCTATCAGCCTAACGTGGAAGCATACGGGCGCTTCAAGATTTGCCGCGTCAACGGCTCCTGACGGAGCGCTACACATTTGACATGGCCCCGGTATAGAAATATACTGGGGCTGTTCACTTTTATTGATACAGTGGAAATACCGTGGCATTGGTAAGTAAAGACTTCGCAATCAAGCCTTCGGATGGCTGGACCCTGGTAGCTACCAATCCCGCTTACCTTTCTATTCGCGTCAGGGCAGGAACACCATGGCAACTTGCAGTTACCGCTTCCGGCCTTCCGACAAGCGAAACTTCAATTCTTGTGTTCGACCCGTACTCTCAATCCGATGGTAACTATTTCTCTAAAGATACCGTCTCAAACGGCCTGTTTTATATCCGAACGCTAATTGACGGGGCCAGTGGAGAGCCACTGTTTTTCGGTGTATTGTTTGACGATGTTCCTTTCGATCCGATTTCTCTATTCGCAGGCGGCGTTGACGGAGCTTGGTACGACCCTGCCGAACTCACGTCTCTGTGGCAGGACGCAGCCGCCACGGTAGCTGTGACGGCAAACGATAATCCAGTACGGCTGATGCGCGACCTGGGTGGCAACGCCCGCAACGCGCTTGCCCCCTCGGACGCTGCCCGGCCGCTCTACAAATCCGGCAACACGGTGCTGTTCGACGCTGTGGATGACAGACTGGTGACCTCCGGTCTCACCAACGGGACCTACACTCTCTGCGTAATTACGAACAATCGCCTCTACGTCCAGCGCGGGATACGCGTGACGGATGGGACGCACCCCGTCCCAAGGATCAATGTCCGCGCGATGGGCCTGGTCGCGGGCTCAATGAGCGATGCCACGATAGCTACACTGGCTGCGGCGTATGGCGTCCCTTCGCAAATCGGAAACATGCTGCTTTTCGCCAACGCCCAGACATCGGTTTCTGCGCTTTTTGATACAACCGGCGCAGTCGCGTGGAGCGTGGATTGGGGCGACGCGACCAGCGCCACGCCTGCCAGCGGAGCCACGGCTTCGAAAACCTATAGCCCGGCATTTACCGGCGTAGCGGTGATAACCTCTGCGGCGACGCTCACGCATTGTGAGTCCGCTTTGGGCAACCTGCAATTCGATCTATCTGCCGTTCCGAGCACGGTGAAAAATTTAACCTGCTCCGGCTCCAACACGGTTTCTGGAAACCTCTCCGGCTTGCCAGCGGGGCTGACAGCTTTAAGCCTCGGGGGCTCCACCACGGTCTCCGGCAACCTATCCGGCTTGCCGAGCACGCTGACGTTTTTCATCTGCATCGGCTCCAACACAATCTCTGGCAACCTCTCCGGATTGCCGAGCACGCTGACGTTTTTCATCGGCCAAGGCAACAACACAATTTCTGGCAACCTCTCCGGCCTGCCAAGCACATTGACGTACTTTCAATGCTTCGGCTCCAACACGGTCACGGGCGCCCTATCCGGCTTGCCGAGCGCGGTGACATTTTTCAACCTCGGGGGCTCCAACACGGTTTCTGGCAACCTCTCCGGATTGCCGAGCACGTTGACGACCTTTCAATGCTTCGGCGCCAACACGGTTTCTGGCAACCTCTCCGGCTTGCCAGCGGGGCTGACGAACTTTAACTGCCAAGGCTCCAACACGGTCTCGGGCAACCTATCCGGCTTGCCGAGCACATTGACGTACTTTGAATGCCTCGGCTCCAACACGGTCACAATCGGCTCGCCTGTTTGGCGCACGTCGAGCATGGATTACGTGCGGCTGGACGGAGCGCTCACATCAGGCGAGGTCGATGATCTTATCATCCTGCTCGGCAACGTTGTTAGCTGGACTGGCACCCGCCGTGTGGATCTGCAATTTGGCGGAAACGCCCCGCGCACGTCGGCCTCCGATGCGGCGCGGGCGATAATCATAGGGCTGGGCGCGACGGTCAACACCGCATGACCGAGCGTGCAGGATTCTGGCTGGGTAACGTAGCGGTGGAAATACCGTGGCATTGGTAAGTACACACTTCGCAATCAAGCCTTCGGATGGCTGGACCCTGGTAGCTACCAATCCCGCTTACCTTTCTATTCGCGTCAGGGCAGGAACACCATGGCAACTTGCAGTTACCGCTTCCGGCCTTCCGACAAGCGAAACTTCAATTCTTGTGTTCGACTCGTACTCTCAATCCGATGGTAACGATTTCTCTAAAGATACCGTCTCAAACGGCCTGTTTTATATCCGAACGCTAATTGACGGGGCCAATGGAGAGCCACTGTTTTTCGGTGTATTGTTTGACGATGCCCCGCCACCACCATCTTCCATCACGGTTGACATTACAACGATTACAGTTGACAGTACTACAGTAACTTCAGACGCTACTTAGGATAGGCAATGGCCAGACAAAATATCAATGTTGGTGCCGCTCCGAACGATGGAACGGGCGATCCGCTCCGCACGGCCATGATAAAGTCCAATGATAACTTCATTGAGCTTTATGAAGGACGTGATGCTGTTACGGTTGCCAACTTTGCTGCCCTGCCCGCTCCGGATGGAACAAACTCTGGTGAACGCTGGTGGGTTCTTGCTTCAACAGGCGTCTGGCTTGTCAACCGCCATAACAAGGGTGCTTACTATAGCAATGGCACGACATGGAGCTACCTTGGGGATTTCCCCCAAACAGCCTCTGAAGTAACAAATGTTCCGGCAGGCAGTATCAGTGCTGTCACAGTTCAGGCGGCCATTAATGAACTTGAGCTGGGTATCGGTAATTCCAGCGCTCCGGCGGGTAATTTTTCATTCGGCGACAACGAACCGCCGGTTTATGTGAACAGCACGCACACCGGAACCCTTCCGGCCTCGCCTGCGACAGGCTTGCGCGTCGGTTTCATCACCGGACATAACCTTGTGTTGTTGACAATCGCGAGAAACGGTGAGTTAGTAGAAGGACTTGCAGAGAACATGACCGTATCAAGAAAAAACACCTCTGGCGGATTTGTGTTCGCCGGAGGGGCAATCGGATGGAAGGCGTTTGAAGGATGAGTACTTGGGAATCTGTTTTTCCAGCGGGCAGCGGCGGCAATCTGCCGTACCCGTCTGGGGTGCCTCATAATTTGCGCAGAATGTACATTAGCAATAACGCCAGCTCGGGGGATATAAACCGGGATTATCTGATCGCGTTCACCGCCCGCTCAAACGTGACAATCAACCGAGTTTGGTGGGTGAGGGCCAACACAACGGCGGCAAATGTCTTTGTCGGGATTTACAGCGCGACCGGGACACTACTGACCGATTGCGCCGTTGATGCCAACACGGTTGCCGGTGTGCACGAGGTGACTACAACGAACGTCAATCTGGTCGCCGGGCAATTATACTACGTTGCACTGAACCAATCCGTTCTGGTCGCTGTGTCTAACCCCGTGGCCATCGGCGATGTCGCCGATCAGATAAATTATATGCTGAGTTTTAGCAGTCTTGACGTACGGATTCACTCGTCAGTGCCCGTTCATAATAATACCCTAAGCTCGGTATTCAAGGACCGCACAGCTGCTCTTATGCCCGCGACCCAGACCATGACAGGCTGGACCGCCCAAGCTCTGGCAATCTACGGAGGATTTACACCAATATGACAGTTTTCGTAACACCGAGTATGCCGATGGTGGAAACCACCCGGCCAATCGAGTCTCACCGGCTCATGTTCGAGCTGCATACAGACTTACAGCAAATCATTCTGGAAGCGTACAGGAGCGCAGCTGATGCGCTGACGCCGCCGCAAATCCTCAATTTTACGCCCGGAGCGGTTGACGCAAACGGATACTCCCTCGATGCGCTGCGGGCCATACGCCTGGCGTACAGGAAAATAGACGCGTCAGGGGGCAGGGCAGACTTGCTAGGCCCCGAAATGGAAGCTTTCTTCGCGGCCGTTAAAACGTTAGGGCTATACGGCGCAAAGTCTCAGGACGCAGACGCCGAAGCCAATCGTATAAAGACAAACACGAAGCCCGGAAGATAGGGGCCCGCCTTGATTGCAGTTGTAATAGAACCGAAAAATGAAACGAGTTGACACAACCCCAGCAGTAAAGTAATCCTTGACTGTTCCATTCTGACCCAGGAAAAATCCCATGGCTCTTACT
>ENA-ORBV01001706-ORBV01001706.1-microbial-mat-metagenome-genome-assembly--contig:-NODE-1706-length-48115-cov-51.464174_pt1 | contig 48115 bp, 38 predicted proteins | sample MGYA00237777_ERZ505514 | MGnify/ENA primary metagenome ERZ505514 (study PRJEB26160, sample SAMN06269048) | microbial mat metagenome | isolation source: Oligotrophic lake microbial mat | place... | reverse complement strand
ACCAGCGTCTCGCCCAGCCCCAGCTCGGCGAGTTCCAGGCTCGGGGCCGCTGGGGCCGTGATTCGTTCACGGCGTTGGGTGCCACCCCCCGAGGGCCTCCGGAGTGTTCTCGCGACTCCTGGCGAGTCGCGTCGCCGACGGTCTGATTCAGCGCTGGTGGCCAAGTCCATCGCCGGCGACATCCGCCCGCAGCTACGATCGCCCCGTGATGCGAAATTCAATCAACATGCTGTGGATGACGTGCGCCGCCGCACTCGTCTGTCTCGGCGGGAGCCGGGTGAGCCTCGGCGGATCCACGGATGATGCGCCCCCGTCGGCTCCCGAACCCTCAACACCCGCGGCACCCGCACCCGCCGGCGAGAAGTACCCACCGCTGACCGCGATCATCGAGACCAGTCGCGGGGTGATCAAGATCGATCTCGGCACCAACGACGTCCCCCGGCTGGTCGCGCATTTCGTCAATCTGGCCGATCGAAAGTTCTACGACGGGCTCGTCGTTCACGCACTCTCCGCCGGCATGCAGGTCCACTCCGGCGATCCCTCGGGCACTGGCGATGGCGGCTGCGGATACACGTTGCCCAAGCTGTTCGACCGCGACATGCTCTATGCGAAGGCTGGCGTGCTGGGGCTCTGGACCACGGGCGCCGAAGTGAGCTCACAGTTCTTCATCACCCTCGCCCCGAATCCCGCCAAGTACAACCTGCTGATCCCCGGGATCGGCCACGTGGTCGAAGGACTCGATGTCGCCAAGGAACTCCGCAAGGGTGACACCGTGACCACGATCCGCATCGAGGGTGACATCGCCCGGCTGAAGGCGGCCTTCGCCAGTGATCTTTCCCGCTGGAACGCGGTCCTCGACCGTCAGCCTCCGCGAGCGCCTGCGGCTCTCCCAGACCCAACTGGAGACGCCTCAGGAGGTGCCGCGGACCGGGGCCGGAGAGTGCCGCCGCCTTCGCGGGAACGACCACGACCCGTTCCCCCGGCAACACCGCCTGCAGCGCGGTGATGCCTGGAGCGAGCTTGGCGGAGTGACCCCGTGGGTTTGCCCCCGGAGTTCGAGGGCCGCCGCGGCGGCAGGTCGACTGCATTCGGCCCTACACTGCCCGCTTTCGGCGGTGGCTCACGCCCTCGCGAGTTTCGATCTTCCGCCCACCGCGGCAAGGCGGACGACGAGCGTCAGCGATGCGCGTCACTCCTTCTGCATTTCGTCGGGTCCGCCGCGCATTCCGGCCCCGCTCACTCACTCTGCTCTGGCTCTGGATACCCGAACCGTGAAGTCCACCGATCTCCGTCCCGGCATGGCCATCAAACTCGATGGCACGCTCTACGTCATCACCCAGTTCCAGCACATGACCCCGGGCAATCTCCGGGCCTTCGTCGCGCTCAAGATCAAGAACGTGGCCAGCGGCTCCATTGTTGACAAGCGGCTGCGGGCGGGCGAGGAGATCGAGCAGGTCGACCTCGACAAGCGACCGATGGAGTACCTCTACAAGGAACCCAACGGCTATGTCTTCATGGACAGCGAGAACTTCGAACAGCTCACCATCGGTGAGGATCTGATCGGCGAACTCATTCCCTTCGTCAAGCCGAACACCCAGATCGCCGTGCAGCTCAGCGATGGTCGTCCGGTCTCGATCGAACTGCCGAACGTCGTCGAACTCAAGGTCACCGAGTGCGCTCCGGCGATCAAGGGCTCCACCGTCACCAACCAGATGAAGGATGCGGTGTGCGAGACCGGCCTCAGGATCCGCGTCCCGCCATTCATCGAGATCGGCGAAGTGGTGCGGATCAGCACGGTCGACGGCAGCTACAACTCCAGAGCGTGACGACCGAGTGGTTCCGCTCTGGGAACTTCGCCTCGACGACTACTCGGCGGAGCCTGCGACCGGTTCGGCGATCTCGGTGATCGTGGGCGCTGCGCTCGTCGCCGTCTGCGGATCCCACTGCACCCTGCCGTTTCCAAGCAAGGTCCCGGTCGCGAAGGCGATGTCGACCTGGGTGATCTGGTAGTCGGCCAGGGCCGCGACCTCCAGCGACTGGGCATCGGCCAGCCGGGCGGCGGCATCGAGCACGTCGGTGCTGGTGCGCAGCCCAAGGTCGAACTGCCGCTTCTCCGCGTCGTAGGTCCGCCCCGCCAGAATGGTCTGGGCCCGCGCGGCCAGGATCCGCTGCCAATCCTGCTGAAGCCGGTCGAGGGTGTCGTAGACCTCCTGACGGATCGCCTCGCGCCGCAGATCGCGTGTGGCCAGCCGCTGCACTCGAGTCAGAATCGCCCGGCTGACACGGGCCTTCGCGGCCTCGTTGCCCAGTGGGATCTCGGCGTTGAGTCCGAGCCGCCAGCCCTCGAAGGTCTGGTCGCTGACCTGACTGAACGCCTTGCTGTAGCCGTCTCCGAGTCCACTGCGGTCGTAGGAATACTCGACGGCGAAGATCGGCAGCGCCTGGTTGCGCTCGAAGTCGAGGTTGCCGGCGTCGATGGCGAGCTGAAGCTCGAGTTCGAGCATCTCCATCCGGTTGGCGATGGCCTGTTCGGCCAGGAGATCGGCGTCGAGATCGAGTCCCACCGGGTTCGGCGCCGTGCTGGTCAGAATCGCGGAGGACCCGTTGATGGGGAGATCCTCGCGGTTCATGATCCGCTTCAGGTCGCGAGTGCGGATCTTCAGGTTCGTCTCGGCGACGATGATCCCGTTGAGGCTGTCGGCGACACCGGCTTCGGCGCGGATCACTTCGACCTCGGCAGCGACGCCGGCATTCACCTGGCGGCGAGCCCGCTCCAACTGTTCGACGGTCAGTTCGTATCGCTGCTGCCGCACTTCGAGTTCACGACGGGCTGCGAAGAGCGACCAGTAGGCCTTGTCTGCGGCGGCGAGAATGCGGATTGCCGAGAGCTTGGTCTGGGCGTCGACGATCTGACTCTGGTAGTGGGCGACCCGGATGCTGTTGGTGTTGGCCCGAAAGCCGCCATTCCGCAGGAGCGGCTGGCTGATCGAGAATCGGGCGGCCGCGTTGTAGGAGGGATTCAGCAGCGAGAACGGATCGTTGTTGTCGAGATCGCTGAAGGGCACATCGAAGACGATCTCCCCGCCGGCGCGCGTGGGGATCCGCAGGCCGAGGTCGTAGTTGGTGAAGTCGGCCTGGCTGGGCTGGGTCGCGGTGGGCGTCGGCGCGTCGGAGCGAGTTCTCGCCGCGTTGGCGAAGAAGGTCCATTCGAACTTGGCCTCCTCCTGATCGACTGTGGTCTGCGCCAGCGAGGGATTGAAGAGCTCGACCCGCAGCTCGAGATTGCCACGCAGCGCGGCCGCCCGCACCTCTGCAAGCTCGATCTCGACCTGCGACGAGGGCGCCGCCGGCTTGACGACCTCGCGCAGCACGCGCTGCGCAGCCTCGGCGAGCGGCTCGGGAGGCCTTCGAGAAAGCCCTTCGAGACTCATCTCCTCGGCGCGGCGGAGTCGTTCCGGATCGATCCGGATCGGACCGTTGTCGAGCGGGCCTTTGCAGCCAAGGGGGACCGTGCTCGCCAGCGACAGCACGGTCAGTCCCAGGAATCGACGGCGAATGGTGCGACTCACACGATCACTCATGACGCAACGCCTCGATTGGATCAAGCTGCGCGGCCTTGATTGCAGGGAACATGCCGAACACGACGCCGGTCACGGCGCTGAACACCAAGGCCAGAGCGATGGCCCAGAGCGGCACTTCCGCCTGGTCGAGCTGGGCGCCCGGGATCTTCGTCAATCCGTACGCGAAGGCCTGCCCGATCGCCACGCCGACAAAGCCGCCGACGGCGCAGAGGGTCACGGCTTCGAGCAGAAACTGCACGAGAATCGCCGCGGGAGTTGCGCCGACAGCCTTTCGCAGACCGATTTCGCGCGTCCGTTCCGACACCGAGACCAGCATGATGTTCATGATGCCCACGCCACCCACCAGCAGGCTGATGCCGACGATTCCGCCGGCGATTGCGGTGATGCCGGCGGCGAGGGCCTTGAACTGGGTGATGAACTGATCGATCGCGGCGATCTGGAAGGTGTCGAAGTCGTCGCCCTCGAGCCCCCGCATCCGCCGCAGGATGGTGCGAATCTCCGCCTTGGCCTCGTCGGCGAGTTCCGGCGAGTAGATCTTCGCGGAGATCGAGAAGAAGAAGTCGCGCGGTTGCAGCTTCTCCGCAACGGCGAAGGGAATGAAGATCTCCGCGGTGTTGGCGCTGGGCAGGATCGTGAGGGTGAGCGTCTCGACCACACCCACGATCAGGAATCGCCGATCGCCGAGGAGGAGGTACTCGCCGGTCGGATCCGCGGGGAGTTCCAGCTCTCGAACGGCCTTGTCATTGACCAGGCAGACCTGACGGGCGTTCTCCTCGTCGACGGCGATGAAGGGTCGCCCCAGCAGTACGGATCGATTCTCGACCACGTGCCAATCCGGCCAGATGCCGTTGACCGTCACGCCGTCGAGCCGGACGCGATCGCTGCGGACCTCGAGGCCGAGCGACGTCACCGGCGTGATGGCCCGCACCGACGGCGCCTGGTCGCGAATGGCGAGGAGCTCCGGCGTCTTCAGACGGATCGCCGAGAAGGGGTAGACGTTTCGCGGCGCATTCGGCGGCCGATTGGGAAAGACGAAGATGCGGCTCGCGCCGACCGACTCGAACTCCGTGAGCACCCGCGTCCGCAGACCTGAGAGCGCCGCGATGACCGCGGTCACCGAAGCCACGCCGATGATGATGCCAAGAGCGGTGAGGAACGATCTGGCCTTGTTCGCCCAGATCTGACTGAAGGCCAGGGCAATCGCCTGGATGTAGAAGAACGGATTCAGCATCGCTCGGTTCCCGTGCTCGACTCGCCCCGGTCCGCCGGCACCGCTCGACTCGTCCGCCGTCCCGCGCGATCCTCCGCCGCCGGGAGATCCGAGAGCACCAGTCCGTCGCGCAGGCGGATCACCCGCTGGCAGCGTGCGGCGACATCGTCCTCGTGCGTGACGATGATGATGGTCTGGCCCTCCGCATGGAGCTGCCCGAAGAGATCGAGGATCTCGGCGGTCGTCGCGGAATCGAGATTGCCGGTGGGTTCATCGGCCATCAGGATCGCCGGCTGATTCAGGAGCGCCCGAGCGATCGCCACGCGCTGCTTCTGACCACCGGAGAGCTGGTTGGGTCGGTGCGTGACTCGATTCCCAAGGCCCACTCGATCGAGCACCGCCCGCGCCCGGCGGCGGCGGCTCCCCCACCACGTTCCGCCCTTCGAGTAGATCAGCGGAAGCTCGACATTGGCCAGCGCCGTCATCCGCGGGAGCAGCTCGAAGGCCTGAAAGACGAAGCCGATCCGCTCGTTGCGGACCCGCGCCAACTCTCGCGAGGACATCTCGCTCACCAGCTTGTCGTCGAGCCAGTACTGGCCGCCGCTCGGCCGGTCGAGGCAGCCGAGCACGTTCATCAACGTGCTCTTGCCCGAGCCGGAGCTGCCCATGATGGCCACCCACTCGTTTGGCGCAATGGAAAGATCGACGCCCCGCAGTGCGTGGATCTCCTCGACGCCGACGCGATAGAGCTTGGCGAGCTGGGTCGCCCGGATGATGAACTGCGACTTGTCCCGAGCCGTGCTCACAGTCGGATCCCGACGGCCTGCTTCTCGTTCTCGGATTCCGGCGCGGCCTGCCCGCCCTGCTGCGGGCTGCCGTCGACTGCCGTCCCCTCGCGCCTGATCGGATCCTGATGCTTGATCTTCTCCAGAGTCTTGAAGGGACCGACGACGACCTGGTCGCCTTCCTTGAGTCCTTCGCGGATCAAGGTGTTCTTGAGGTCGCTCGAGCCGGTCCGCACGGGGGTGCAGACGGCCTTGCCGTCGACCATCCGAAACACCACCGGGACCACGCGACGATTCGGATCGATCGCCGGATCGTCGCGAAGTTCGGCCGGAATCTCCTCCACGGGCCGCTGCAGGATCGCCTGGCTGGGGAGCACGAGTCCTTCATGAACCTCGATCTCGACGTCGACGTTTGCGGCGAGTCCCGAGAGGATCTGGCGACCGTCGAGATCGATGCCGATCTCGGTTTCGAAGTAGGGCGTCGATCCGACCGCGTCGGTGCGCTGCAGATCGACCCGGGCGACGAGACCCGTGAACACCCGATCGGGATAGGCGTTGATGTGGATGCGGGCCCGCTGAGCGCCGACAACGCGGGCCACATCGCCCTCTGCAATCTCGGCACGCAAGGTCATCCGCGACAGATCGGCGACGGTCAGGATGACCGTCCCGGGATTGTTCATGGTGCCCACCAGCACCAGCTCGCCGATCTCCGCGTTGAGCAGCGTGACGATCCCGTCAATCGGTGCCGTGATCGTGGTCTTGCGCACCGCCTCCTCGGCCCGGGCGATATCCGCCTCGGCGGCGGCGAGCGAGCTCTCGAGGACCGCCAACGTCCGCTTCGAGGCATCGATGGTCGCCTCAAGATCCTGAACGCGATCGATGGCGTCATCAACGACCTGCTGGCTGACATCGCCCGATTCGAGAAGGCGCTGTTGGCGCTCCAGGTTCTTCCGCTGGAGCACGAGAGTCGCGACGGGACCTGCCAGCCGTGCCGCCTCGGACTGGAGTCGATAGCGGTCGGCATCGCGCCGGGCTGAGGCGGACTGGAGGGCCGCCTTCAAGTCTCGATCATCGAGTTTGACGACCAACTGGCCTTTGGTGACCTGGTCGCCCTCGCGAATGGGAAGCTCGACGATCCGGGCCGAAACCTCCGCGGAGATCTCCACCTTGAGATGCGGCTCGACGATGCCAGGAGCAGTGACCACTTCGGTGACCGCGGCCGTCGCGACCTCGTGCACACGAACCTCGGTCGCGGTCGGACCGGCGGAGAGCACCGCGATCAGCTCGCCGAGTTTGGGACCGGCGATCACGAGCGACCCGATGATGACAACGAGAAGTGTTCCAAGAATCGCGAGAACGACGCGCACGGTGTGCTCCTCGGTGGTCGCTGGTGAATCCGTCGACCGTCGCCGCGCCCGGAACTCGGAATCTCGAGAGAGTCGGGACGGACTCCCCGGACCCGATGATTCGGAAAGCGGAGGCGCCCGTTGCGGTCTTCCTGCGTCGGCAGGTCTCCCAATCGGCTCTCTCCGGTTCGGCTGTCTCCGGTTCGGCTGTCTCCGGTTCGGCTGTCTCCAGTTCGGCAGTCTCCAGTTCGGCAGGTCCCCAAGATAGACACTCCGGACGTCAGTGACGGGAACGAACACGCCGTCACCGCCTGCCTCAAGCGCGGAGTCGCGCTGGAGCGGTCGTCTTCCGACGCAAAAACGACGCCCCCCGGCCTTGCGACCGGGGGGCGTCTCGTTCTCTCAACGAGCGATGCCACCCTTCGGCGTCACTCGAGAAGTTCACGCGTGAACCGACTCACTCCGGGCACGTTCCCCAGACCGCGAGCAGTGCACCAAGATCGGCACCATCGACGCTGCCGTCCGGCTCGTCGCCGTTCCCGCCGCCGCCGGCGAGATCCCACGGGCAAGTGGCGCCGCAGGCACCCCAGGCGGAGAGCAGCGCACCGAGATCGGCGCCGTCGACGTTACCGTCGGGCTGATCGCCGTTCTCGCCGCCACCAGCCTGATCAAACGGGCACGGGGAGACCGGAGCCGGGTTCTTCACACCGAGGATGCGGAATCCGGGGTTGTAGATCTCGTTCGGATCAAGCCCGACCGCCTGCTGAATGTTGGTGGCCGCGAGCTGGTACTTGATGAATCCGGGAGTCGGGAACATCGAGGATCGCCAGCCGAACGGGTTGCCGTTCTCGTCGAGGTTGTCGATGCCATCCGGAGCGTTCGTGAACCAGGCGAAGTTCGCGGCAACCGCGCCAGCAGTCGGGAAGTTTGGCGTCGAATTGTCGGCGTACACCGTCAGCCAGTAGTCGCCGGCGGGGATCTCGAGAAGCGGATCAAGGGCGATCTCGTGGTTCTCGTTCGCGGCGCCGTCCGGAAGGTCGTAAGGCACCGGGAAGGGCACGCTTCCCTCGGCGAAGACCGGGCCGCTCGGGGGCACGGCGAGAGAGGTTCGGGCCCAGATCTTGTAGTTGAGGAACTCGTTGGTCACGCCGGCGGGAGCGAAGCCGTAGGCGTTGATGGCGGTGAGGGCCCAGATCTGGCCGGCACCTGGATTCGACACGGTGAACGGCGTGGCGAACCAACGCTGCGGATTCGCGGCGCTCAGCTTGCCCGACGACCAACCAAGGTTGGTCGGCGTGAACACACCGTTGTTGGGAGCCGAGAACTGGAGGGCTCGGGAGTTGCCGGTCGAGAAGACCAGACGACGGAAGGTGGCGGTGATGTCACCGGCACCCTGGGCGCCGGCGAAGCCAGCGACCTGGATGAGGTAGTACTCTCCGCCGACGGCGTCGATCAGAACGACTCCCTCGCCACCCGCGGCGAAGGCATCGATGCAGCCGATGGCGTTGTCCAGAAGGCTGGAGCCGACCACGGTGGAGGTGATCCCGTTGCCGTAGAGGCCGATCACGGAATCGACGCCGGGCGTGTTGATGACGATCTCGAGCTCGCCATCGTCAGGAGCCTGGACGATGTACCAGATGTCGTTCGTCGACTGGCAGTCGAGCGCCGGACCGTCGGTGTTGGCCCCGGTGTTGTTGAAGGCCACGGTCGTGTCGAGGGCGAGGACCGCCGGTGATTCAGCGCAGTCGTTGGCCTGAAGCGGAGCGGAGCAATCGTAGATGAAGAAGCCGCACTGCTCGACCGCGAGTTCGACGCAGAGCGCGTCCCATGCCGTGTCGCAGCAGGTGGTGAAGCTGGCGCAGACGGTGGCGCAGCACTCGAGATCGGCGCAGCCGGCGGCGAGCGTCTCGGTGACGCAGTCGCCACCAGTGCCGCAGGTCGCGGGGACGTTGTAGAGCGCCGTGACCGTGCCGACGTAGTTCACCGGGCAGGCGGGGGCGTCGGGGGCGAAGGCGTTGACCGTGAAGACCGCGATGTACTCGCCCGGCGCGAGGAAGAGGTTGCCCGTCGAGAAGGGGCAGGTCGCGCTGGCCGCGGCGAAGATCGCATCGGCGGCGCAGTCGATTGGGAAGACGAACATCGTGAAGTTCGGCGCCGGCTGATTGGTCGCCACCACGTTGTGGGTCGCCGAGAGGGTGACGGTGGCCGGAGCGGACAGGGTGAACTTCACCCAGTCGAGATCACGGCCGGCGGTGCCGACGGTGCCGACCGAACCGCAGTAGTTCCTGGCAACGCCGTCGAGCAGCGTGCCGTAGTTGTCGAGGGGCGGATTCGTGGCGTTGATGTTGCATCCACCGTTGGTGGAGTCGGTGACATCGGCGCAGCCGTCACTCTGGACGACCGATCCACCGGGACAGGTGGTCACGCACTGGGCCGAAGCCGCAGCGGCGAGAAGCAGCGAAACCGACGGGACCGCGAGAGCGGCCGCGAACGTGCTGCCAGACAGACAATTGAGTCTCATGACTCGTTCCTCCTTGAGATGGCCCCGACTTTGCGGATGAGGACTGGAGGCGGCCCGTGGGGCGGGGACCTCTCCATGTTGCGCACTCCCCATAAATAGCAGGTCGCGGGCCGTCCGCAAGATGGTATTTCCCGTAATTGTGGGCTCGGATTGCCCGGAACGCGGGTTCCTCTGGCGAGTCGATAGCGCCCATAGTCGGCGCCGCCTTCGAGCCGCCCCGGCCTCGCAGTCCGGCCGGCGGTCGCGGTCGTCCGCCGAAGCTCGCTCGCATCAAACAACGACGGCCTCCGAAATCGGAGGCCGTCGTGCAGGTGCGTTCAATCAGGCCTTGGGAGACTCAGCCGCAGATTCCCCAGACCGCGAGAAGTTCGCCGAGATCGGCTCCATCGACAACCCCGTTGCCGTCGAGATCGGCCGGGCAGTCGACACAGATTCCCCATACCGCCAGAAGCTCACCGAGGTCGGCACCATCGACGGTCCCGCTTCCATCCAGGTCCGCCGGGCAACTCGGCGCCTCGCAGGCGTCGCCGATTCCGTTGCCGTTGGAGTCGGTCTGGGCGACATTGGCGGTCTCGGGGCAGTTGTCGCAGGCATCGCCGATCGTGTCCCCGTCCTGGTCGGCCTGACCGACGTTGGCAATCGCCGGGCAGTTGTCGCAGGCGTCGCCGAACCCGTCGCCGTCGGCGTCCTCCTGGAAGCGATTGTCGTCGTCCGGGCAGGAGTCGCAGGCGTCGCCGACGCCGTCACCGTCAGCGTCGAGCTGGTCGGTGTTGGGAGTCGAGAGGCAGTTGTCGATCTCGTCGCAGACGCCATCCGAGTCGGCGTCGATGCACGCGCAGGAGACCAGCAACTGGCCGACTCCGGTTCCGGAGATGGCCCCCAGCCGAATGTAGTAGATCCCGCCCTCGACGACCTCGGCATTCACCAGCGACGACCCGTTGGCGCATCCGTTGGTGTCGTCGTCGCACTCGATCGGATCGGTCGCGCCGGTGGGACAGCCTGCCTCACCCGGGTACACGATGATCCGAGTGTTGAGCGTGGTGAGGTTGCAGGTGCTGACCGTCAGCGTGCCAGAGCAGGTCGCTGTGTAGAGGAACCAGATGTCGTTGACGAACAGCGACGTTCCCTCGTTGCAGACGAATGGCGATGCCGGCGTGCTGGTGGTGGCGCCGACCGTGGTCCAGTCGACGGTGCCGTTGACGATCACCGTCGCCGCGCTGCAGTTGTCGTTGGACGGCGGAGCCTGCTGCGAGACGCTGATGTTGTCGATGTACCACTCGTCGTTGGTGGCATCACCACCGGTGCGGAATCGGATGCGGAACTCGTCGTGCTTGGCGTCCGCGGGAAGCACGTGGGACCAGAAGTCGAACGTGGCCTGATCCGTGCCGTTCGAGACGATCGTGTTGAGGATCGACCACTTCTTCGATGAGTTGAAGTACTCGACGAAAAGCGACTTTCCGGCCTCGACTCCCTTGTGCTCCGTGTGGTAGGAGAAGTTGATCGTCGAACCGCCAAATGCCCCGAGCAGGATGAAATTGCTGCGGATCTCGTCATCCTGGTACTCGCCGGATCCGGCCGAGTCGAGGTTCAGCGAATTGGGCGAACTCGGCTCGGAGGTGGCGGCGCTGGTGACCACCGCGCCCTTGTTGAAGACCCAACGGGTGCTGGTGACCGAGGCTCCGACCCAGTTCTCGGTGAAGGGAATGGTCTGCGGCGACGCGAGCACCAGGTCGCACGTGACCGAATTCCTGTAGTCGAGGATGTCCGCCTGCTCGGGGGCGCCGAACTTGAGATTCGCGCCGCCGATGCCATCGCACTGTCCGAGGGAGGCGCACATGATGTGGCAGTCACCCTGCCCATCGCAGTGGAAGGCGCCCCAGTTGTGCCCCAGCTCGTGCGCCGAGAGGGCGATTCGGGAGTTGAACGAGAGGCCACCAGCCTTCGACTCGACGAAGCTGTAGCCGAGGTTTCCGAAGCCGCCGCAGGAGTTTCCCGCCTGATTGCAGACCACCCCGATGAAGCCGACGCCGAGGATCGTTCCATCCACGTTCTTGCCGGTGAACAGGTGGGCGATCTCGCGCTGGATCGAGACTTCGGGAGCCGAGTTCCAGGTGTTGCGGAACTCGCAGAGGAGGGTGTCCGGATTGCTCGAGGTGTACGGATCCGAGGAGTTCGTGCGCACGACGATGGTCGAGACCTCGTAGTTGATCTGGACGTCGCGGTTGTAGATGAACTCAACCTGGTTCAGGATCGACTCGATGTCGTTCACGGTCAGGATCAGCGAGGCGCCGTTCTTGACCGAGAAGTACTCGAAGTCCGCGTCGCAGGCGATTTCCGCAAGGTAAAAGGTCTCGCCCGCAATGCCACCGTCGTCTCCGGCTCCCCCCATCCCCTTCACCGAGAGGTTCGCGCCGGGCTTGGCTCGGGCCCCGACCTTGGCGCGGTTGGGGATCGCGTTATGGCCGGCGTGCACGCCGCACGTACCTGGCTCGGCCACCACGTCTTCGGTGCGATAGCTGATGTGCTGCCCGGGCTCGGCCCCGGGAACGAGATTGTCGAGAGGCTCGACCATCCAGCGGGTCCCATCCTCGCGCTCGACGAGGACGGCGAGACCATTGTGGAGCAGGGAGCCGGCCACGGCACTGCCGGGTTCACCGATGATCGCGCCGCGATACGTCTGGAAGTCGGGAGCCTCGACCGGACGAAGCTGTCGGTCGCCGTCGTCGACGAGCACCTGGAAGTCGAGAGTCCGCATCGAGTAGCGGAAGAGGGTCAGCGAGACGACCTCGTCGCCGAGCGGGAGCGTGACGACGAACTGCTCGGGCGTTCCTCCCGGGAGCAGGATCGGGGCCGTCTGGAACGCGACAAATGACTCCAGACCGCGGGGCGTCGTCGCCTCCTGGAGCTGGGCCATGGCCGGAGCGGAGCACGCGAGGACGGTCAACACGCCCGCGACGAACGCGTGGCGGATCACATTCGGGGTGGCCGCGAACGGCGCACGGATTCTGGTGGACGGCACGAGCGGTTCCTCTGTTCTGTTGCAAGCCCTTCGCCCGATGCGCTCGATGCGCTCGAGCGCCGCCACCTGTTCCACTCGGCGGCGGTCCGCTGGCGGCTGCATGCCAGCGATTCGAATAGGGAGAACGACGCGTCTCCCGATCTTTCGTTCCAAGCCTTGCGCCAGGTTCCTCCCGCGGACCCAAACCGCGGACTCTTTACACGCCCCGTCTCATCCGGTTCGGCCCGAGCAGAAGAGACGGTGGCTTTCTGGCGGTCGCGAAGCTCGTCTCCGGCCCAGGAATTATCGGTCGACGTGCGAACGCGGCGAGGGAGTCGATTCTGAAGTCAATCACCACCGAGCAGCCAATGGCGAAAGTCGTTCGGGCTCCGAACGAGCACGATCGCGAAACACTTTCGCCATTGGCTGCTCGGCCCCACTCCCACAAATGAAGACGGGGCACCGGAGAACCCGGTGCCCCGCCACTCGTCAGTCCATGCCACCCTGCCAGATGTGTTCCCGTCGACCGCCGGGGGTGGGCCCTCTATCGGTCGACCTTGGATCAGCTCCAGAGCGTCAGCAGGATGCCAAGATCGGCACCATCGGTGATGCCGTCGTCGTTGAGGTCGCCGTCTGGCGTACCCCATGCGGCGAGCAGCTCGCCGAGATCGGCGCCATCGATCACGCCATCGCAGTTGAAGTCAGCCGGCAGGCAGGGCAATGCAGCCGGGCCGACGGCGGCGAAGGTCACGTCGGTGGGAGTGCCCGGACGGAAGAGCCCAAGCGTCGCCATGACCGCTTCTGGTGCCGTGTCGGCATCGAATCGGAAGTTGTAGAGCGTGGCCCACCTGAGGGCGTTCGCGTTCTGATTGGTCGCGAACGGCGTCGTGTCCCAGGTGATCATGCCGTCGGCGACCGTCGCGTTCCAGTCGGTCGTGTCGTACGGCTCGCCCGAGTGGTGGTTGATGTCGCGGAACCCGATGTTCGAAATCGTGGCGCCCTCGCCGATGGGAACCGAGAAGGTTCCGCCCGAGCGGTGGGAGTTCAGATTGAACACCGCAAACTCGTAGTGCCACTGGCCACCGCCAAGATCGGACGCCAGGAAGCCGACGGTGAAGCGCCCGTCGCCAGGCACGTCGACGTTCACGAGCGTGACTTGGGTGTTGAAGGTCTTCCACGCGGCAAGCGCAGCCTTCTGCTGATTCGTCGGGCCAGTCGTGCTCAGGTTGTAGCCACCGCCGGAGAAGCTGCCCACGTTGAACTGCCGATACGACGCGTTGTTGGCGCTGTTGCCCGCAGCGGCATCATCCGGGTGGATGTAGATGCCCTCGGAGAAGTAGACGGCGCCCGAGTTCAGGGCGGGATTGAGGTCGTCGTTCAGCGTCTGAATGCGCCGCCCGATCGTGGCCGGCGCAGCCGGAGGCGTCGGACTCCAGGGGTAGGGAAAGAAGCCGGTCGCAGCGTTCACCTGAGAGCGCGGGCCGAGATTGCTCTGGGTGCCGTTCAGGTTCGAGTCGTAGGGATCCGAGCAGCCGACGCCGAGTTTGGTGAAGCAACCGACGCCGGCCGGCGTGCAGGGACCACAAAGCGACTGCTGGAGGGCGCAGAAGCCGTGCTTGAGCCAGCTCATCCCGATCTGCTCGAAGCGATTGTTCTTCAGCCGGTACAGGTTCTGGGCGATGACCGGATGCTGGTTGGTGTTCTGGAACCAGTCGAGCTGCTCGTTGCCGATGTTGCACGAGGTCGTCGCAATCGAGTACGCGGTGATGCTTCCCACGGTGCCGAACTTCTGAATGTTCGGGAGGGCGCCGACGATCACGTCGGGGCCGACGGATGCGATTCCCCCTTCTTCACGGCCGGGTGTGGCCGAGGCGCTCATCTGGCCGAGCAGCACGGCAACCGAAGCCAACGTCAGACCACCCAAAGTCACGGAAATCTTCACTGGACGAACTCCTTCTCCTCGCACGGGGCGAGGGCGGGGGAAACAGATGATCTCGGCCGTCTCGGCCAAATCGGGAGCCCGAGCGGACATCATCCGATAGGGCCCACTCAATCTGACCTTCGCGGCTGCTCGGCGCTCGGGGCGTCGAGAGCAGGATGCTGCCGCAGAATCATGGCGGCTGCAACAAGATTCTCGAACGTCTCAGGCGCAGATGCAAGCAGTCCGTCTTGGATGGAACAAAAGAGGTGAGCCAGGAACGAGTTCCGGCCACAACTGCATGGAATGAAAAAACACGCCGCGGTCAGAAGACCGCGGCGTGTGGACTGTCAGACGCGTCGGTGCGTCAGGTCGCAGGCCAGAAATCAGGCCCGACGACGACGGCCACCGGCGAGGCCGGCGAGGCCGAGCAGAGCGAGCGCACCCGGAGCCGGGATGACGACGGTCTGCTCATTGAGGATGAAGGCGTAGTCGAAGATCTTGATGCTCTGACCGTTGTTGCCGGTCGGAGTGGCGGTGACGTTGGCCTTGAAGGAGAGCGTATCGGCAGTGTCGCTGAACTCGACGCTGAGGATATTGCCCTGACCGTCAACGGTGGTCGTCTTGAGGATCTTCTTCGCCACGCAGACGAAGCGACCGACGAAGGTGTTGAAGCCAGCGAGGCCGCCGACAGCGAGGGCCTGGCCCTGGTTGTTCGGCGGGTTGCCGTTGAACCAGCCGGCGAGAGCCGGGATGCCAGCCTGGAAGAAGCCGTCGTCGCCCCAGTTCGGATCAGCGCTGGTGCTGTTCGAAGCGAGGTTCGGATTGCCACCCTGAGACTGGTTGCCACCGATGGTCACGAAGCTGTCAGCGACAGCGTTCGCAGCGCCACCCATGTCGCCGGGCTTGGGCGACCAGTTGGTGTCGCCACCCTGGTGGACGAACGTGCAGGTCGACGAAATGGTGGCGTTGAAGACGTTGACGACCTTGGCCGTGTTGACGTCGAAGCCCGCGTAGACGTTGATGACAGCGTAGTCAACGCTACCGAAGTTGACGATCGACGTGGTGGACTGGAAACCGGTAAATGCGGCCGACGCGGCAGCCGCGATGGCGAGCGAGCTGACGCCCGCGAGAACGAAGTTCTTCATTACGATGGACCTTTCTTCTAGAGTCTCTTGACTGCGACCTGGAACAGACGCCTCAGCAGCCCACGCTAGCTGGAGCCGCCCCTCACTTCAGGGTGGAAGATACCTGACCCTTCCTACCAGTCAAGTGGGTAGTCCGTGAGGGGAGGAAAAAAGTTCCGCCGTCTGGGCACCTTTCGCGAACCTGAACCAAAAAGGTGTTACCGGCTCAACACACCCTCAACGAAGGGGAACGGAGTGGGGGCCACGTCGTCCACCAACCTGCCGGTGAGCAGAAGCGGGCTCGACCCGACGACCTCCACTCGGACCACTCGGCCGAGGAGTGAACCCGCGTCGTTGGCCGGAACGTCGACCGCGACGATGAGGTCCCCGGCAGTCCGCCCGGTGAGCTGCATTGTCGTTGGCGCGACCTCCGCGGGGCCTTCTGAGCGGCCCTCCCAGCCGAGCTGCACCATCCCGGCCCGGCGGCGCTGCTTCTGCTCGCGAACGCTTTGGCGCTCGATGAACGCGTCGACCGTCCGACCCACGAAACCGGCGTGAATCTCGCTGCTGATGCGCGATTGGGTGGCCAGAAGCTCATTGTTCCGCCGGCGTTTCTCGACTTCGGCGACATCGTCGACGAAGCGCTCGATCGCGGTCGTCCCGGGTCGGGGCGAGTACTTGAAGATGAAGCAGTTCTTGAACCGGACCCGCTCGAGGAGCAGCACTGTGGCTTGGAAGTCCTCCTCGGTTTCGGTTGGGAAACCGACGATGAGGTCGCCGCTGATCATCACATCGGGCAGGAAGGTTCGAGCCCTCTCGATGAACTCGAAGTACTCGCCCACCGAATACCCGCGGTTCATCATCCGGAGGATGCGGTCCGACCCGGACTGGGGTGGAACGTGCAGGTATCGACAGATTCGCGGCGAATCTGCGAGCACCTGAAGAATGTCGTCGCCGAAGTCGCGGGGGTAGCTGGTGACGAAGCGGAGCCTGAGAATCTGAGGGACTTCCTCGTGGATCCGCCGCAGCAGATCTGCAAAGGTGGTGACCCGCTGGCCAGCGAAGGCCGAGGCTCCCTTCCGAACAGACGCCAGACCTGGCCCCACCTGGGGGGCGTCTCGCCCGTCGACAGTCACGGCGCTGCCATGCACATATAGGTAGTGGTTCACGGTCTGCCCGAGGAGGGTGACCTCGATGACCCCGTGGTCCGCGAGCCGGCGGCACTCCTCGACGATGTGATCTGGTGGCCGATGGACTTCGGCCCCGCGGGTGTTGGGGACCACGCAGTAGGTGCAGAACTTGTTGCAGCCGCGGGTGATGCGAACGTACGCCGAACGCCCGCCGGCCGCCGCCCGATCGGGGTCGAAGGCCCGCGACAGGTCAAGAAGCTCGAGATTGTCTTCCGCTGCCGAGAGGGTGCTCGACCTCCGCGTGCTGTTCCCCTGAAGGGCCACTCGATCGGCGACGTCCACCGCCCCGGTCCTCACGGCGTTGTCGAGGAGCTGTGGGAGCCGATCGAGTTCCCCTGGACCGCAGAGCAGGTCGATCTGGGGGTGCCGACGGATCATGTCGACCCCGTCGCGCTCGGCCATGCACCCGATGACGCCAAGGACGATCTGCTCGCCCGCCCGCTTCCGCTTCCCGACCAGTCCGATCCGGCTGTACGCCTTGTTCTCGGCCTGCTCGCGGACGGAACAGGTGTTGAAGAGGATCACCTGGGCCTCGTCGACGCTCTCGACGAAGCGGTACCCCAGGGCCACCAATTGGCCACGGACGAGCTCGCTGTCGAGCTCATTCATCTGGCAGCCGAAGGTTTCGAGGTAGACGGCGCCTCGCTGTTCGGGGGAACTCTGGCTGGGGTCGCGCACGCGGCGATTGTAGAGAGTCGCATGGCGGTTCCGGCCAAGCGAAGTCCGCTGCGGCGCTGGTTTCGCGCCGCGCAGCGTCTCCGAGTGGGGCCGAGTGCCGCCGAGTGCCGCCGAGTGCCGCCGAGTGGGGCACGCCGCCGCGAATTCTGTCCCCGGGACGGGCGACGGGCCGATGAAGGGCTCATGCGTCTCGGTCACGGACTCATCCTCTCGGTGCTTGCCCTGCTGGTGATCGGCGTGGTCATGGTCACCTCGGCCGAGTTGGAGATCGACGCCCCGACGCAGTTGACCCTCCAGAGCATCCTCTTCGGCAAGCACTCGCTCTACGCCCTGCTCGCCCTCGCCGCCCTCGGCCTCGGCTCGCTCGTCCCGGTCCAACAGATCTACACCAGGCGAGGAGGCTCCTCGCCGATTCCGTGGCTCCTGCTCGGCACGTTCGTTCTGCTCCTGTCGGTCCACGTGCCCGGTCTCGGCCACGAGAAGAACGGCGCGGTCCGGTGGATCAACGTCGGCTTCCTCACCTTCCAGCCCAGCGAAGTCGCCAAGTGGGTTCTGCCAATCATCGTCGCCTGGCACTGCTGCCGCCGGGTCGGCTCGATCACCTCGTTTCGGAAGGGCTTTCTCCCACCAGTTCTCATCGTCGCGGCCTGCTGCGCACTGATCGCCGGCGAGGACCTGGGAACCGCGATTCTCATCTTCTCGGTCTGCACGCTGATGGTGCTTGCCGCAGGAGCGCGGGTCTGGCACGCGGCCCTGCTGGCGGCTCCCGCCGCCTTCGCCATCGTGGGACTGATCATCACCAGTCCCTACCGCGTCAATCGGATCCTCGCCTATCTCAATCCCTACGACCAGCCTCGCGGCATCGGCTACCACATCATCCAGTCGATTGCGGCAGTCGGCGGCGGTGGCCTGCTTGGCCGAGGCCTTGGCAACAGCATCCGGAAGTTCGGATATCTCCCCGAGGACACCACCGACTTCATCTTCGCAATCATCTGCGAGGAACTGGGGATCGCCGGCGCCCTCATCGTGATCTCCCTCTACGCCGTGCTGGTGGTCTGCGGCCTTGGCGTGATCCGCCGCGCAGACTCGGCATTCGCGCGTCTGCTCGGCCTCGGAATCGTGCTCACGATCGGCCTTCAGGCGGCCCTGAATCTCGCTGTCGTCACCGGGCTCGCCCCGACCAAGGGCATCGCCCTTCCACTACTCAGTCGTGGCGGTACCGGATGGCTGATGACCGCGTTCTCAATCGGACTTCTGGTCTCGATCGATCGCGTCGCCTCCGCCAAGGAGCGGGCGCTCGCGGCGGAGGCGGACGATGACGAGGATGCCGAGTTCGATCTCACCGAAGCCCAGCCCGCGGTCGCCCGGCAGGACGCCATCGACGGGGAGATGGAGCCCGCGACGGCATGAGCGCTGCCACGGAGGTTGAACCGATGTCCGCTCCCTCCCACGCGAGCCCTTCCAGCGAGCGTTCGTCGGAAAGCTCCCGGGCCACTCGGACGTTCGTCTTCGCAGGTGGCGGGTCGGGCGGCCATATCAGCCCCGGTCTGGCAATCGCCGAGCGACTGCTGGAATCGTGCCGCGAAGCTCGGGCCATCTTCGTCTGCTCGACCCGGTCGATCGATCAGACGATGCTGGTCGACGCCTCCGCGCGCTTCGAGGCGCTCCCCGCCGCCCCGTTCACGCTGCGACCCATCGGGCTGGTGCGATTCGTGCGGGCCTTTCGCCGCTGCGAGCAGATGGCCGGAGCGCTCCTCGAGCGCGAGCGGGTCGAAGGAGTGATCTCGCTGGGAGGATTCGTCTCGGCACCTGTGGCCTCCGCCGCGGGGCGACGGAACATTCCAATCACCCTCGTCAATCTGGATGCGCACCCGGGGCGGGCCAATCGCTGGCTGGCGAAGAAAAGCAGCACTGTGCTCTCGGCTGTGCCGACGCCGGAAGACCGATCGTTCTCGGCGCGAATCGAGCGCATCGTCGGGATGCCCCTTCGTCGAATCGCCATGTCGCCGGCGTCCCCCGAGCACTGTCGCCAGCGACTTGGGCTGGATCCCAATCTCAAGACGCTGCTCGTGACCGGCGCCTCGCAGGGAGCCATGAGCCTCAATCGCTTCGTGGTCGCGCTCGCCGCGCGTGATCCCGGATCGCTCCGAGGCTGGCAGGTCCTGCACCTCTCCGGTCCCGACGAGGTCGAACCGGTCTCCGCGGGCTATCGCGCCGCGGGAGTCCGAGCGCTGGTGCTGCCGTTCCTTCATCGCATGGGTCTGGCGTGGGGCGCCGCCGACCTCGCCGTCTCCCGCGCCGGCGCCAGCTCGGTCGCCGAAGCAGCGGCCAACGCGGTCCCGTCCCTGTTCCTCCCCTACCCCTACCACCGCGACCTTCATCAGCGCCTGAACGCCGAGCCCATCGTTGCACTCGGCGGCGCCCGACTCGCTCTCGACCAGATCGATCCGCAGCTCAACGTTCGGGCAATCGGCCCCCAGCTCATCGAGCTGCTGACCGACGACCCGCTCCGCGCGTCGCTCAAGGCCGCACTGCGTGCACACCCGCCAATCGATGCCGCTGCGGACATCGCCCGGTCGCTGCTCGAGCGGTAGTGGCAGTCGGAGTCCTCTGGCTCACTCGACCGAGTGGGGCGGGGGCTCGAATCGTCCGATGTCACGCCGGCTCAATCGTCATCCCTCGTCGGACGAGCCGAATGTGATCAGGTCCTTGCCGCCGCGCTTGCTCGCCAGCGCCCGCTGATCGGCGGCGTCGAGCAGCACCGACGCCTCGGTGCCGTCGTCAGGGAAGTTCGCCAGACCCGCCGAGATCGTGATGGCGCCGGGGGCGAGGCCGCCGAGTGCCGGGAGGTGCAGTTCGCGGATCCGCTGCTGGAAGCGCGAGGCGATCTGTGCAACCGACTCGATCGGTGGCGACCCCGGCTCCCGAGGCGGGCTGGGATCCGAGAAGACCACGACGAACTCGTCGCCACCGATTCGGAAGACGCGGTCACCGCGGCGGATCGCCGCCGAGAGCAAGGTGACCGTTTCGCGAAGCACCTCGTCGCCGGCGGCGTGTCCAAAGCGGTCGTTGTAGTACTTGAAGTTGTCGACGTCGAACACCATCAGCGGCAGCGAACGACCGGCCTCGCGAGCTTCGGCAATGACCTCCGGCACGAAGCGCTCGAACGCCCGCCGGTTGCCCGCGCCGGTGAGCTCGTCGGTGAGGGACAGCACCCGCAGCTCGCGCAGCTCCGCGTCGAGTTCGAGGAATCGGCCGAGGATCGCGGCCGTCGACGTCAGCGCCTCGCGATCGTCGGAAGTGCTGACGAGCCGTCCCAGTCCAACCCCCTTCACCCGCACTTCCGCTTGCACACTCATCGGCGGCTGGCTCGCCTCGGACGCCTCGTCGATGAACGAAAGTCCCCGGCGGCCGGCGCGGTGGTGGGATCGCACGAACGCATCCACCACGCTCGCGGCCCCCTCGCCGATTGCCGCCGCCAGCGCATCGCCGGCCGTCGGTTCGGTCGGGTCGCGTGACGAGGACATGGGCGGATCCCATGAAGTTCCTTCGGTCGCCGAAACCGCTCCGCCCTGCGCATTCGAGGTCAGGGCGCGGAAGACCCGGCCGACCGCCGCGCGTCCGAGACGCTCCGCGATGAATCGACCCGCTTCGAGAAGGCGAGACAGATCGACGCCGCAGGCGAGCCCGGAGCGCTCGCAGAAATAAACCAGATCCTCGGTCGCCAGATTCCCCGCGGCGCCCGGTGCGTACGGACATCCGCCAAGCCCCACGCAGGACGCGTCGAAGCTGGTGACGCCCAGGTCGATTGCCCTGGCCACACACGCCAGTGCCGCGCCGCGGGTGTCATGCAGGTGAAGCGTCGTCTGGTCCGGTCGGCAGTGCGATTCGATGCCCTTGTAGAGGCGCTCGATGTCCGCGGGAACGGCGACCCCGATGGTGTCCCCGAGGTCGATCTCTTCGACGCCGAGTGCACGGAGGCGCCCGACGACTTCCGCGACCGCCGCGGGGGCGATCGCCCCCTCGAAGGGACACGCGATGGCACAGCTCACGTAGCCTCGAACCGGCAGGCCAAGAGCCAGCGCCCGCCGCACCACCGGCGCCAGTCGATCGATCGATTCAGCGATTGAGGCGTTGGTGTTGCGACGACTGAATGACTCGCTCGCGGCCGTGAAGACCGAGATCTTCTGCACCCGAGCCGCGAGGGCGCGTTCGAGTCCTGCCTCGTTGGGCACCAGAGCGGAGTAGACGACGCCCGGTCGACGCGCAATCCCCGCAAGCACCGCGTCGGCGTCACGAAGCTGGGGAATCCAGCGCGGACTCACAAAGCTGGTGACCTCGATCTCGGCGAACCCGGCCCCCGAGAGCAGATCGATGAAGCGGATCTTGTCCGCGGTCTCGATGAAGCCCGCTTCGTTCTGAAGCCCATCGCGAGGCCCCAGTTCCGAGATTCGAATCGGCCCCATTCGAATCGGCGTCGCCTGCGACATCACCATGCCTCCCGATCGTCGTCGGCCGAGGGCGTGTTGCCGTCGCTGTCCTTCTCGCCTTGGCGGAAGAGGACGACGGCGAAGATGACCACCGTGGCAATGGTCAGAAGAACCGCGGCTCCCAGAAGAAGGATCTCCCCATTGGACAACGCAATCGGCCACCAACGGAGAGGGATCAAGGCCCACTCGACGGGGAGCGCACTGCTCACGGAGTCCCTGCGGGCCAGAAGCGAAGCGGCGCCACCACGACCGGGACACGCTCACCCTCGATGGTGACCAGCAGTTCGTTCCCAATCGCCGCGTGCGCCGACCTGATCATGGCCAGCGCAATCGACGCGGCCCCGAGCATCGGGCTTGCGGTGCTGCTGGTCACGGTTCCGACCGGTGCACCGATGGCCTCGCCTTCCCGTTCATGCACGTTCTGCCCGGCGACCGGAATGCCCGTGCCGGTGATGCGAAGTCCGACGAGAATCTGCTTGGGACGGCCGAGGCTCTCCATTCGGGCGACGACCTCCTGGCCCAGATAGCAGCCCTTCTTGAAGCTGACCCGCTCGCGCAGCACACCGGTCTCGTGCGGCAGACAGGAGGTGTCGAAGTCCACGTTGAAGAGCGGTGTGCCCGCTTCGATGCGAGCGATGTTGAACGCATGCCAACCGATGGGACGAACGAGCGCCCGCCCCACACCATCCGCGAGGCCGCACAATGCCTCCCACACCGCCTCGACGCCGCTCCGCGGCATGAAGAGTTCGAGCCCGATCTCGCCGGTGGAGTCCTGACGGGCGATCACCACCTCGACTCCGGCCACGATGATGGTGCCGCACTGCATCGGCGCGAGCGGCGTCATCTCCGTCCGGTTCGCAGCGCGGGCGAGCACCACGAACGCTCGTGGACCATGCAGGGAAAGACGATGGATCGCCGCGCTCTCGTCGCGGATCAGGGCATCCTCGGAGAAGAGGAACTCGCCGAGCGAGTCGGTCGTCGAGCGGGCCTGGTGGATGTCGAGATCGATCCACATCCCCGACTCCAGCTCGGCGATCAGGAGGTCCGCGGCGATGCGTCCCTTGCGATTCAGCCAGAAGCTCTGGCGGCACTCGCCTGGGCCGATTCCCTTGAGTTCCTGCGTCACCATCCGATTGAGGAACTCGATGCGATCCCGCCCGGTGATGCGGATCGTTCCTCGATGAGTCGCATCGAGCAGGGCCGCTCCGCGGCGGATCGCGGCATACTCGAGCTCGACGGCGCCGTAGGTTCCGACGATCGCGCACGACGGCTGCCCATCGGCCTCTTCGGGTCCGTAGGGCAGCCATTCGACCTGCGCGGCCACTCTCGTTCCGACTGCGGCCCCCGGTCGGTCGACTCCGGGCACCACGCGGGGTTCTGCGCCCGACAGCGCGCCCGCCACCGCATCGCCCACCGCATCGCCCACCCCATCGAAACGGGGCGATCCCGACCCTTGGGCGGGCGAGACTACGAGCAAGTGCTGTTTGCGAAGGGGTGTGTCGTGCCGCATCATGGGCCACTCAGTTGTTCGTGCTCGTCGGTCAAGCTCGTCGGTCGTGCTCGTCGGTCGTGCTCGTCGGTCGTGCTCTTCTGCACGGCGCGCTCGACGCCGATGATAGAGCCGACTCGAATCTCCTGAGGAGTCGCGGATTGCGTCAGCGCGGCTGCGAGCCGATTCGAGTCGCGCGAGGGCCGCCGACCCTGCGACACCGGATCGTTCCCGCGCCACCACCCATCGCCGACATGACCACGAAAACCACCATCGATCTTCTCCGCCGTCTCTGCGAAACACCCGGAATCGCCGGCCGTGAGGAGCGTGTGCGCCAACTCATCCAGCGAGAGATCAAGGGACTGTTCGACGACGTCCGCCAGGACGCGCTGGGATCGCTCATCTGCACCCGCAAGCCCGCCGGTCGCCCAGCGCGGCGCGGGCGCTCCGGCGAGCGACGCCCCACCCGGGTCATGCTCGCGGCCCACATGGACGAAATCGGGTTCTACGTCCGACACGTCGACGATCGCGGCTTCGTCTGGATCAACCCTGCGGGCGGCTTCGATCCCCGCACGCTCTTCGCCCGGCGCGTGCTTGTCTGCACCGACTCGGGGGACTTCGTCGGAGGGCTGAATCCCGGCGGCAAGCCGATCCACATCCTCTCGGACGAGGATCGAAAGAAGATTCCACCGATCGAGGAGTTCTTCATCGACCTCGGCATGGAGGCCGCGGAGGTCAAGCGCCGCGTTCGCATCGGCGACTTCGTGGTGCTGCACGAACCCTTCGTCGAACAGCCCGTGTCGGTGATGTCCAAGGCCCTCGACAATCGCGTCGCCTGCTGCGTCGCCATCGAGACTGTTCGACGACTCGCCAAGGGCAAGGGTGGCGGGCACGACTGCGAGCTGGTGGTGGTCTTCACCACCCAGGAGGAGGTCGGATTGCGCGGCGCCACGACTGCGGCGCAGGCCGTGGGTGCGGACATCGGTGTGGGCCTCGACATCACCCTGGCCTGCGACACCCCGGGAGTTGAGGAGAACCAGCGGGTCACCCGGCAGGGTGACGGCGTCGCTCTGATGGTGCAGGACTCGTCGATGATCTCGGATCACCTGCTGGTGGCCGAGTTCGAGGCCGTGGCTCGCAAGCACAAGATCGCGTCCCAGCGGTCCATTCTCGCCCGCGGCGGGCAGGACGGCGCCGCCATCCAGCGCGCCGGCGCCGGGGCCCGATGCGCCGCGGTGGTCGTGGGAACCCGGTACGTCCACACCGTCACTGAATCGGTGCGTCGCGATGATCTCGAGGCGGCAATTGCGCTCCTCGCGGCCTGGATTCCGACGGTCACGTGACCGACGAAGCAGCGACGAGTCGCTCGAAGAGCGCCAGCCCGAGGGCGCGATCTTCGGTCCGCTCCGGGTGCCACTGCACGCCGAGATAGAGCGGTCGCGCCGGATCGCGGATCGCTTCGATCACTCCGTCGGCGGCTCGGGCAATCACCGTGAGCGATCCCGGATCGACGACCGCCTGGCGGTGATGGCTGAGCACTTCGCCATCCGGGAGCATCGGATCCGGGCCGCCGTTGTCGCCGCGCACCGCGTGGGTCACGCGGCCCCAGTGAGAGGCATGGGTGGGTGTGGACTCGGGCAGATGCTGATCGAGGTCGCCCCGGGCGTGCAGGGCCATGAGCTGCATGCCGAGGCAGATTCCGAGCACCGGGTGCTGCGGTCGACGGCGGAGCGCGTCGAGGAGGGTCAGTTCGAACTGCTGCCGGTCGGGGTGCACGCGTGTGGCTTTGGCGTGCGTGACCCGTCCGAACTGCTCCATGATCGGGTCGTCCCCGCCGCTGAGCACGATTCCATCGATCCGATCGAGCAGGGCATCGATCACGCTCGGGTCCTGCGGCAGGACGATTGGGATTCCGCCCGCGCGGCGAACCGCATCGAGATAGGGACGCCGCAGGAAGACTCGTTCCTCGTCGCCATCGGAAGTGATGCCAATCAGCGGCCGTCGGTTCACCCGCGAGGCTAGCAGTTCAGCGCTCAGGTCTCCCCGAATCCCATCAACCCACAAAAGCGAGTGTCGGCCCAAAGGGCCGAACGTACCGCTCTGAATACTCCGGCCCAAAGGGCCGAACGTAGCGATCAAACCCGCTGCGCCCCCACAAGAGCGAGTGTCGGCCCGGAGGGCCGAACGGAGCGCTCTGAATACCCCGGCCCGGAGGGCCGAACGGAGCGCTCAAACCCGCTGCGCCCTCACAAGAGCGAGTGTCGGCCCGGAGGGCCGAACGGAGCGCTCTGAATACTCCGGCCCGGAGGGCCGAACGGAGCGCTCTGAATACTCCGGCCCGGAGGGCCGAACGGAGCGCTCAAACCCGCTGCGCCCCCACAAGAGCGAGTGTCGGCCCGAAGGGCCGAACGGAGCGCTCAAAAAAATAGCCACCGACCTATGGCACGGCGGTGTGGGGGTGGGGGACGCCGCGCCGGGGGGAGAAGGTCGGTGGCCTGGGAGGTCCTTCGAACTGTCTGTGCTCAGCCGTTGAACGACTGGGACGCTTTGTTATTCGAGTCCATCCCCCACTGAGGTTTCGTGAACTTGAGAAAAAACTGGGCTCCGAGCAGTCGCCGTCGGGGACCGCATCGCGAGTCTCGGGATGGAGTCGCCGTGCGGCCTCATGAGGCCTGCTGGGGTCGTCGCGGACGGCCCCCGCAAGACGTTTCGGGGGCGTCACTTCCAAGCCGTCCTCTGGATTTGCTGCAGCGCCTCGAGGGTCTCCGCACCGAGCAGCCTGTGGCCCCGGCGCACTCAACCCGAGCGGGCTGAGGTGTCGATTTCGTTTCGCTCGCTGGCGTTTCGAAGCGTCTCGCGGATGTCCGTGGCCATCGCGTCGAACTGTTCGCGGGCCCCATCACTGAACTGCCCGCGGAACCGCCGCGAAATCTCATCTGCAAGCGGACCGGCGGCCACCGACTTTCGCTTCCACGCCTCGGTGAGGAGGGTCACCCACGACTCCGCATTGGTGTCGAGCGCGGCGGCGATCTCGAACTGTCCCGAGAGGGCCGCGGCCTGAAATCGCAGGTTCCGCAGCTCGATGTCCTCCGACACGGCCGCAGCCGACGCGTCGGACGTCGGCTGCGCGGCCTGCGTCCCCGCCAGTCGATCGAGGGTCGCAAGCGCCGTCCTGGCGTCGCCGATTCGAATCTGCGTGGTGGCCAACCGCAGCAGGAGATCTCGGCGGATCGCAGGCGGCAGCGCCGACGGCGGAAGTTCCGGAACCCGCGCGAGACCTTCGAGCCGCAGTCGATCGTCGCACCACGGACGGAGCCGCAGCAACTCGTCAGCGGCGGCGAGATCGGTGGGGACGAGCTTGGCCAGCGCTCTTCGGACGGCGCTGATGCGATCGGCGGCAAGCTCCGGAGTGGGTGGTTCGAGATCGACCAGTTCCCGAAATCGGTCGATGGTCGTGGCGCTTTCGGCGAGCGCTCGCACGAGGATCGGATAGATGGCCTCGTCACCTGCTCGAGCTCGAAGCGAGTCCGCTCGTCCGCGGAGTCGCATGGACTCGGCGGCGGCCCGCCGCACCGCCCGATCGGGGGAATCGAGCAATGCCGCCACTCGTGCCAGATCGGCCTCTTCGCCGGCAGCCCCGAGCAGGCGAACGAAGGCCGGCGACTCACGGCCATCGAGCAGCCGGCGAGCCACCGGCACCACCTGCGCAGTTCGCGGCCCGTCGAGGAGGGTCTCCTCGGCGAGTTCGACGATGGCCCGGGCCGCGTCCTCGGCGAACTGGGGCGAATCGAGCAGCTCGAGCATGCGCTCGAAGGTCGAGGGCGCCGCCCGCTTCTGATAGATGTCGAGATAGGTCTGGATCGTCTGCGGTTCGCGCTCGCGGATGAAGGCCGGGGCGACCTCCGCGGCGAGGTTGGGCCGACCGATCCGATCAAGCAGGACGAGGGCATCACGCCGCACCGAACCCACCTCGTCGTCGAGCCGCGCCAGCAGGCCCTGCTGAAGGTCCTCGCTGGGGCTCTCGCCGTTTCGAACCATGCGATCGACCTGGGTCAGCGCGAAGGCCCGAACCACCGGAAGTTCATCGGTGAGAAGCCGCAGCGTCCGCACCTGTCGATTCTCGGCATTGAGGGTGAGAAACAGCTCCGCGTAGGTCTCGACGAGGCGCTTGGCATATCCGTCGAGGGCGGCGAGTCGGACCTCGTTCTCGCGGACCAGAACATCGATGCGGCGACGCAGCGTCGCGGAATCCTCGTCGGAGGACTGGGCCGAGAGATCCCGCCACCACCGCACCCATCGGTCGCGGTCGCAGTCGAACTCGTTGGCGAAGAGCCGCTCCAGAGCGGCGCAGATCGAGTCCACGATCTCGGCCTCTGTCGCCCCATCCGGTTCGAGGAACTCGACCAGTGCAGCGATTCGCTCGGGACCGCGCATTGCCGCGAGGGTCCAGACCGCGGCAAGCCGCTGCGAGAGGTCGAGTTCGGCGTCGCTGATCTGAGCGGCGAAGTACGGCACTGCGGCGGCGCTGAGGCGGCCCACGACGCCGCTGACTCGTCCTCGCCGCTCGGTCGGAGCGATGCGGACAAGCCCGAGAATTGCCGGAGCCAGCTCGGCCCGCAGCGGGTCCGTCGCTTCCATGGCCGTGAGGGCCGCCTCGATGGCGGATTCGTCGGTTCCCCGCAGCACTTCCTCGAGCACCGCAACCGCGGCAGGACGAGGTCGACCCTGATCGTCACGCAGCGTGAGGAGCCGGGTCGCGGCGCCGCGGCGCGTCGGCAGATCCGCTCCGGGTGTCAGCAGCACGCTGCGGAGCCAGTCCGATTCGGCATCGGCGGGTCGTTGCTCCCCGTCCAGCGGCCGGGTCTCCGACCGCTCCAGGGGAGGCGTGCGCGGAGGTCCGAACTGCACTGGTGGACGCGGCAGCAGCGGTCGGGTCGCGGAGGCGTGCGCGTGCCCGACCAATCCGCTCAGGATGGCGACGGACACAAGTCCCGCGCTCACAAGTTGTGTCGTCGTGGTGGACATCGGTGAACCGCAGGCAGACACTTGTCGGAACTGAATGCTTCCATGCTAAGGAGAGTCGCAGGGGCCAGTCGTCGGTGGGGATATTGTCTGTCCACATTGGTTGGTCGTCCGGACTCGCTCGGTGAGAGACCTTGGAACTGCCGTTCAACTGGAGAACGCTCGATGAGTGAATGGCTCGGTGCCGAAGATCGCGTGAGTCGAGCCCTTGAGCTGTACGAGAGGGGCCGATGGGCCGAGGCGGAGCAGGAACTCCGCAGGGCCATCGCTGCGCGCCCGGACCGAGGCGAGTGGCAGTTCAACCTGGGGCTCACGCTCGAGGCCGCAGGGCGGCACTCGGAAGCAATCGACTGCTATCGGCGGGCCGCCGAACTGATGCCGGGCGAAGTCGAGCCGCTTCTTGCCGCGGGTTCTGCCGCGAACCGCCTCTCCCGCCATGACGAGGCCATCTCGCTCCTCAGCCGGGCGGCCGCCCTTCGTCCGCGCGACGATACCGCCCACGCGCTATGGATCGACAGTCTCGTCTGTCTCGATCGGCACGATGAGGCCGAGACCGTCTTCTATCTGGCCCAGCAGAGCGCCGACGAGGCCCCTCGCGCTCTCGCGGCGATCGCCGAGAGTTTGATGGTCCGCAACCGTCACGATCGCGCCGAGTGGTGTATCCGCGAAGCCATCCGTCTCGAGCCGGGACTGCCCGGCCTGCGCGCTCGACTCGCCTCGGTGTGCGCCGCGACCGGTCGCCCGGAGCGGGCGATGCAGCTCTTCCAGCAGGAGCTTCGCGACGATCCCGGCAGTGTCGACACGCTTCTCGACTACGCCGAGCTTCTGCTCTCGCTCCAGCGCCTGCCCGAAGCCGGCGAGAAGCTTCGACGAGTGCTCGAACTCGAGCCTGCGAATCTCGACGCTCATCGCCGTCTCGGCGAGATCGGTCTTCGCACCCAGCGGTTCGAGCAGGCGCTTCTCGAGTACGAACTGGTGGCCAAACTGGCCCCGGACTCGAACGATGTTCGCCTCGACCTTGCGGAGTGCCTGCTGGCTCTCGAACGAGGCGAGGAAGCGGCGGCGCGACTTCGTGAAGAGTTGGACGCGATGGCTGCCGATCCCGACAGACCCGTCGATCGCCGCCGACTCGCCTCGCTCTTGCTTCGCGCAGGCTGCGTGGTCGAGGCCGTGCCGTGCCTGGAAGCTGCGGTGGCGGATCGCGAGGATCCCGAACTTCTTCGAATGCTGGCTCTGGCCCGGTTTGACGCCGGCGATCTGCGCGGCGGCATGAAGGCCAGCCGGCGCGTGCTCGCCCTCGAATCGGGGTGCATCCGCTCGACTCACAACCTGGCCTTGGCGTGCCTCACGCTGGGCACGCCCCGCCGGGCCATGGCGTGGGTGAGGAAGGGACTGTCGCTCGATCCTCACGACGACGGACTGCGGCGCCTGCGCATCCGAGTGATCGGCGCGCTGATCGGCCGCGCCATCCTCGACCTGATGCGGCGATAACCCGCGGCCCCGAACAGGTTCAGGGGCGCTCGGAGGCGTCGATTCGAATTCCCTCGCTGCACTCCCCCGCCCCCGCGGCAACCCCGCGAAAGCGAGTGTCGGCCCGGAGGGCCGAACGGAGCGCTCTACATGCACCCACTCACAGCGTCGCGCTGGTGTACGGCAGCAGGGCCATGAACCGTGCCCGCTTGATCGCCTGGGCCACGGCTCGCTGATTGCGGGCATTCAGCCCCAGACGCTTCCGCGAGTAGATCTTGCCGTTGGGAGTCATCATCCGGCGAAGGGCGTCGGTGTCCTTGTAATCAAGGTTGGCGGCGTCGGCGTCGGACATGCGCTCGTTGCGCGGATCGTTGCTGAAGTTGAACTGGTTGTTCGAATACTGGCTCATGGCTCTCTCGGCGAATGCGTCTCGTTTGCCGTCTGGGATGCGGCGGGAATCTGTCCCCGAGGCAGCTCCGGCACAAGCGGGAGCAACGGGTGCAAACGAAGGGGGCGAGTATAGCAGTCCGCCTGCGGAGCCCTCCGTCCCGATCCACTCCCCCCCCGATCCACTCTCCACGGATGTACGGGGCTCGAAGCCCGCGGGCGATCGCCGGCGACCTCCCGGAAGGCCGCACGCAGCCGCTGAGCCCGCCGGTACGATCGCCGCGTGCCCCGCTCGCTCGGTTCATCCATGCTGGTCAGGTTCACGAGCGCGGTCCAGCTCACCCGCCTGACCATGGTCTTCGGAGCGGTCAGCGATCTCTGGTTCGTGATCGTGTTGACCCGCTACATCGCCGACGTCTCGGGCGACGTTTCCGTCCCCGCGGCCCAACTCGCCCTCACGGCTGCACTGTCGCTCGGCGCGGTGGTGGCCATCGGGCTCTTCGCCTTCGGGGCGTCGTTGAACGATCTGCTCGATGCCCGCCACGACACCGCCTTCAGTCCCGAGCGACCGATTCCGGCAGGACGCATCAAGACCAGTCAGGCGGTGGTCGTCACCGTCGGTTCTCTGCTCGTGGCCATCGTCGCCGCAGCCGCCTTCGGACGATCGGCGCTGGTCCTCGCGGCAATCACCGCTGCGGGAATTCTCTTCTACAACGCCGCGGGCAAGTTCGTGCCCGCGGTCGGCCTGCTCGCAATCGGCCTGATCCATGCCAACCACATGCTGATTGCCAATCCCGAGCTCGGGTTCACCCTGCCGGTGTGGCTCATCATGACCCATGCCATCATGATCTCCGCAGTCGTGCACCGCCTCGAGGAGAAGCGGCCGCCACTTCGCCCGCGGTCGAAGGCGGCGGTGGCAATCGGATACACGATCGCGTCGATTGCCGTGCTCCAGATCGGCTACTGGCGCGTCGGCTGGGACGCCATCTGGCCCGAGGGTGTCAGCCCTCTCGGCCTGGTGTGGCCGCTCCTTGCGGTGCTGGGATTCGTGGTCGTTGCGGTACGCAAGTCCTCGAACGTCCCGCCGCGCGTGGCCGCCGAAAAGGTGCGGCGCTACGGGGCCATGTGGCAGAGCCTCTACGGCGCCTCCTGGCTCCTTGCGCTGGGTCTGACGACTGGAGCGATCTGGTTCGGGCTCTTCGCCCTGATCGGCTTCGCCGCGATGACCGCCATCAAGGAAGTCAACGGCCTCGGTGGTCGGCCGGTCGGCTTCAGAGCGTGAGTTCGGTCCGGGCGTTGTCTCTTCCGAGCACACGGCGGCTGCCGATGACAGCGGCGCCGGGGTGATCATTCGACCGGAAGTCGCGGAACGATCCAGACGACGAGCACCGAGAGCGAGACCGCGAAGAGGATCATCGCAACGAGGATCTGGGCGGTCATCACGCCGACCTGTCGCCAGTACCCGTCCAGAACAGGCATGCGATAGGCCTTGTAGATCATGGAGATGCCGAAGAGGAGCGGGATGGCCGACAGCCACCAGAGCTCGTACGCCGCCGGCAGCGGGTCGATGAACGGGGTGTAGGCGAGGAGTGACATCACCTTCCACCCCCGGTGGACGCGGTGGAAGGACCGAAGCGGCGGAATCCCGCATCGAGGATGACCGCGACGTTCATCAGCCCGGCGAGAGCGATGAAGAGAGTGCCGAACTCGTTGGGATGGGCGAGGCCGCGGCGCTTGCTCACCGTGGGCGGAAGCAGTCGACCGCTGCCCGAAGGCTCGGGCGGCGAGAGCAGCTCTTCGGGAGGAGCCGACTTCAGGATCTTCGTGTTGGCGAAATCGGCGGCGAATGCCAGGGGGCCGCACGCCGCCTGCGGCAGGAACCAGAGCGTGTCCTCGCGGCGGTCCACGCAGTCGACTCCACCGATCAGAAGACCGCCGAAGAACAGGAGAAGCATTCCGCCCATGATGCGGTAGCCCCGCACCCGCTCACCGAGGGAGATGTGACCGAGCCCGGGCCAGATCCACGCCAGCAGCATCGCGACGGGGCGGATTCGCTGCGGTGTGTCGGAGTCGTCGTGCATGCAGTGGCCGGGAGCGGAGTTCACGCCTTCTTCGTTCGATACCAGTCGGCGTTGATCTGGACGTACTTGCCCCACTCGGCAGGCAGATCTTCCTGTGGGTAGATCGCCTGGACCGGGCACTCGTCGACGCAGAGGCCGCAGTCGATGCAGACGTCGGGATCGATGTAGAGCTGCTCGGCCGCGCCATGCTCCTTGTCGTTCGAGGCCGGGTGAATGCAGTCCACCGGACACACTTCGACGCAGGCGGTGTCCTTCGTGCCGATGCAGGGTTCAGCGATGATGTGAGCCATGAGTGGGCCGATGATAGTGCGCGGAACGGAAGAGGGGCAGTGGGTTGCACGGACGTCGCGGACGGGAGAGTTGCGAGCTGGAAGGGAAGGGGGATCAGGCGGCTCGCTTCGCGAGCCGGAAGGGATCAGCAGTGGGCTGCACGGACGGCGCGTGCCAGCGATGCGGCGCTGGACCCCGCGGGAGGCCCGAACGGGGCCACAGCGCCCACGCATTGCCGAAAAGCGCCGCGTGGATCAGCCCGCCCTGAGCGAGCGAAGCGAGTCGAAGGGCGGGCGTACGAAAGCGAGTGTCGCCCGGAGGCCGAACGGAGCGCTCCACCTGCTACGCCCCCGCGAAAGCGAGTGTCGGCCGGAGGCCGAACGGAGCGCTCTGAATACTCCGCGCTCCACCTGCTACGCCCCCGCGAAAGCGAGTGTCGGCCCGGAGGGCCGAACGGAGCGCTCTGAATACTCCGGCCCGGAGGGCCGAACGGAGCGCTCTGAATACCCCGCGCTCCACCTGCTACGCCCCCGCGAAAGCGAGTGTCGGCCCGGAGGGCCGAACGGAGCGCTCTGAATACCCCGGCCCGGAGGGCCGAACGGAGCGCTCTGAATACTCCGGCCGGAGGCCGAACGGAGCGCTCCAAAAAAACCATCGGGACCGGCTTTCGCCGGTCCCGATGCAAGACGATTCTCTTGACGAACGAACAGCGAATTACATGCTGCTCGAGGCCTTCTTGCTCACCTTGCGGCGAGTCTTCTTGGTGGCCTTCTTGGCCACCTTCTTGGTGGCCTTGCGAGTCGTCTTCTTCTTTGCTGCCTTCTTTGCTGCCTTCTTTGCCATGATTGGCTCCTGCTGCGCACGCCGTGTCGGAGTCGGAGTGGCGGCGACCGGCGTGCTGGTCTCAATCGCCGCCGCACAAAGTTGTACCCTTATCGGCGCCCGATGCAAAACGTCTTGACCAAAAAGCGACCAAATCTTTCAAGTGGCATCTTGACGCGCGGCGGATTGACGTGTCGTCCGATCGCGCCTTCCGCGCCTCGGACGACGTGTCGGCGAACACCGCACGCGTGCACCGGAGGATGCGCGCGATGACGCGAACACATCGACTTCTCGTGCACGGTTCACGCGGTCGGATGGGACTGCGCATCACCGAACTGGCGCAGAGCGACGCTCGATTCACGCTGGTTGGGGCCGTTGATCGAGACACCGGCGATGCCCCTTCCGGAGCGGTCGACGTGATCATCGATTTCTCGAGCCCCGCCGGAACGATCGCCGCTGCGGAGCTTGCGAGTTCGCGCGGCGCCGCCCTGCTGGTCGGCACCACCGGTCTCGATCGGCCCCAGTTCGATCGGCTCGACCGGCTCGCGTCAGACGTCGCGGTGCTGATGGCTCCGAACACATCGCTCGGGGTGGCCGTGCTCCGCTTCCTGACGACGCAGGCGACACGGCTGCTTCGCGACTGGGACATCGACATCGTCGAAAGCCACCACAACCGCAAGAAGGACGCTCCCTCCGGCACCGCCCTGGCCCTTGCCGCCGCGGTGAAGGCGGGCGGGCGCGATCTCGCGGCCGACCGCATCCACGCCCTGCGCGGCGGCGACATCGTCGGCGAGCACCAAGTGCAGTTCGCCGGTCCGGGCGAGACCATCCGCCTCGAACATGTCGCGGTCAGCCGTGATCTTTTCGCCCTCGGCGCCCTCCGCGCCGCCGCGTGGCTCGCAGAAAAGCCCGCGGGGCGATACACCATGGAGGACGCGCTCGGCCTGAGCGCGTCGTGAAGGCGATACCCGAATGACCACGACTCTCCGTGACGGCATCGCCGTCTGCACGCTTTCCTGCGGACTCCGTCTCGCCATCGAGCCGATTGCGGCGGCGCGATCGGTTGCGCTGGCGTGGCTCCTTCCAGTGGGGTCAGCGGCGTTCTCCGAGGCCGAGGACGGCCATGCCGCGATGCTTGCCGAACTGATCCAGCGCGGAGCCGGCGGTCTCGATGCCCGCGCTCACAGCGACGCCCTCGATCGACTCGGGGTGCAGCGCTCGACGAGCGTGCTCACCCATCACATGCAGATCGGGGCCACGATGCTGGGCTCCCATCTGCACGAGGCTCTGCCGCTCCTGGCCAGCATGGTCACCTCGCCGCTGCTTCCGGCCACGGCGCTCGATCCCGCACGCAGCCTCGCCCTTCAGTCGCTCGAAGGACTCGACGATGATCCGCAGGAACTGGTGATGCTGCGGCTCAAGGAGCATCACCTCGCGCCGCCGTTCAATCGTCACGGACACGGGCGCGAAGACGTGCTCGAAGCGGCGACGATCGACTCGCTGCGCGCCGGATGGAAGCGACTGGCGGTGCCCAAGGGGTCGATCCTCGGAATCGCCGGTGGGATCGATCCGCACGTGGTCGAGGCCCAGCTCGAGTCGCTTCTCTCCTCCTGGAGTGGCGCCGCCGACGAGCCGAAGGCCTCGGCACCACCGGCACGAGGATCGCATCACGAGATTCACGAGACCGCCCAGACCCATCTGGCGGTGGCCTGGGACGCACCGCGCGAGAGCGACACCGACTCGATGCGCGAGAGGCTTCTCATCCGCGTGCTCGGCTCGGGGAGTTCGAGCCGCCTCTTCAGCGAGGTGCGCGAGAAGCGCGGACTGTGCTACTCGGTCTTCGCCAGCTACTCCAGCGGTCGCGACACCGGCCTGGTGATGCTGTACGCCGGAAGCACGCCGCAGCGGGCCCAGCAGACTCTCGAAGTGTCGATGGAGCAGGTCGGCCGACTCGGTCGAGACCTGGGTCGCAACGAGTTTGCACGGGCCGTGATCGGTCTCAAGAGTCGCCTGGTGATGCAGGGCGAGAGCACCGGCGCGCGGGCGGCGTCGATTGCCGGTGATCTCTACCGGCTGGGTCGGGCCCGTTCGTTGGAAGCAATTGCCGCCGAGGTCGACCGCGTCAGTTACGACGACCTTGTCGCCTATGCGGGCGCCCGACGGGTCGGGCCGCTGACTCTGGTCACGATCGGTCCCGCAGCACTCGAGCCTCCCAGTCCATGACGACCGCGACCGAAGGTCGCGTGTGCCCCGAACACCCTCTGCCGCGTGCTACGCTGGCGTCCGAACCGCTCCCGCACCAACCCAATGCTCGACACTTCGCTCCCACCGCTCGGCACCCGCGTCCGCGTCCTCCAGCAGATGCCCCAGGCCACGCAGACCTGGTCGCAGTCCACCGAGGGTGTGATCACCCGGTATCGCCAGGCGAAGACCGGCTCATGGTTTGCGCACGGCAAGGACGATCGGCTGTGGCTCGATCGACTCGAGCTTCGGCTCGACGACGGCGAGATCACCGTGCTGAATCTCGATCGTTACTCGGTGATCGAAGTGGTGTGACCGCCTCTCAGGAGTCGCGCTGCCGTCTGGTTTTCCGATCCGGGTCGCCGGCGGGCCGTGCCTCGAGCCGTTCGAGAACGCGTTCGAGCATGCGCGAGACCTCTTCGAGCCGCGACTCCATCCGCGCCAGACGCTCCTCGAGGGCGGGACCGGTCGGATGCGGCTTTACCGAAAGTCCCGGCACCACTCGCATGAACCGAGGATCCCTGCCGTCGGACTCGCCTCCGTGGGGAGGTCCCCCGAACTCGAAGATGAAGTTGCGCTTCGCGCCGCTGCCACCGGGAAGCGGCGCGATCTTCAGGCTCTTCAACTGCTCGCGCAGCGTCTCCATGTCGGGCGCCAGTTGTCCGAGCTGACCGATGATCTCTTCGAAATTCGTGTCCGGATCGATCCCCGGGAAATGTTCCGCGAGGGCCCGCCACGACATGGAGTCCGCGGTCGCGAGCCTGGAGTCGTCAAAGGCTTCGAGGGCCACGACGACCTCGCGCTCCTCGCCGCCCCGATTGATCGTGATCTTCATCGAATCGCCGGGACTCTTCCGGCCAATCGCCTCGCGGACCTGCTCGGGACCGGCGCCTTCCGCGCCCTCGATCTGGACGATCACATCAAGCGCTTCGATCCCCGCCTTCGAGGCCGGAAGTCCTTCGATCACCTGGGTGATCACCGTCCCGTTTCCAGGGACGATCTGAAGATGCTTCCGCAGTCCCTCCTCGGGTTCGGCGAGGGTCACGCCGAGCATCACCTTGGGCCGATCCTCGACGATCGTCTTCTCCCCGCCTTCGCCCTCAGGAAGCGCAAGTCGGTAGCGCATCCGTCCCTGCCCGGCGGGCGGCACGCCTTCGACCGTGGCTTCAGCGCGGATGCGCTGCCTCGGCTCAGCGGTGCGAGGGCCTTGTCCGCTCTGTCGCGGCATGCTCTCGCCCAACTCCCTCGAGAATCGCTCGCTGAACTCCCGCTGAAATCGCTCGGCATCGAAGCCCCCGGATTCGCGGCGCATGCGCTCGGCGATCTCCCTGGCCATGCGGCCTGCATCGACCGAGAGCTGGGCCGCGCGCTCGCTGTTGGACGAGGACGAACGCCTCCCACTCGTCGATGAATCCCCATCGGAACTGCGCTGCGACGAGCGGCTCGAGTCGCGTGCGCTGTCCGAATCGCTCGCGGCGTCATGATCGGAGCTGCTGCCGCCCGAACTGCGCTCCGAGCTGTGATGGTTGAACGAGCCGGGCGCGCCGTTGCCGCTGGCCAGGACGGGGATCCGCCTGATGGTCCTTCCCGACTCGTCGAGGACGACCACGCCGTCGGCTTCGCGGCGGATGCGCGATGCGGGGACCTCCTTGCCGTTCATCCGCACCGTCATCTGATCACCGCTGATTGACACCTCGAACGAGTCGGACGAACTCGACTCCTTCTTCGTCTCGCCGGAGATCGCACCGGGCTGGTCGACGGCAGTGGGCGCGGAAACCGTCGCGGCGAGGCCGCTGCCGGGGCGCGCCGCGAGCGCCGCCGACGTGATGGTGAAGGTGGTCGCCAGAAGCGAGGGAACGAGGATGAAGCGAGTCATGACAATCTCCTGTGCGGTCGCCCAACCAGCCGGCTGGGGCGTTCCGGGTCTGTTGGTGTTGGTTCACGGCGCACGCGACGGGCGGGCGCTCTCTCAGAGCGGCGCCGAACCCTCGGTCGGGGCCGATCCCGGCACGAGTCCGGGGATGATGAAGCCGTTCTCGTCGGCCTGGTCGAATCCGATGAAGCCGGGAACCTCGCGTCGTTCGAGGATCAGGCGGTAGTAGAAGACCACGTAGCCGTCTCCACTCTCGAGCGGCTGCTTCTCGACCAGCGGCTTGCCCGGCACCTCGCCGACGACGGTGCCGTTGCGCCGTCCAAGATCGATGTAGCTCTGAAGCGCATCGGCGGGATTCGCAAAGGAGGCCTGCACGATGCCGGTGTCGCCCGCGGCGCTGCCTGCGGCCGTGCTCGGATCGCCTTCGCCCCGACTGGACCCCGCGGAGCCGGGTGCGATCCTGAACGAACCGGTGATGCCCCACGCCACGAGGAGACACGCCGCGACCGCCCAGCCGATCCAACTCCCGGGGCGCGGGGTGAAGATCTGCATGTCACCGCTGCCAGCGCCGTCCGCTCCATGCGCTCCATGCGCTCCATGCGCTGCCTGTTCTTCATGTCCTTCATGTCCTTCATGTCCTTCATGTCCTTCATGTCCTTCATGCCTGCGCTGACCCACCGCATCGCACCCCGCGCGGGTGGTGGCGTCGACACCGATCTGCTCCACGCGCTCCCGCACCGCCAGCGACAGCAATCGCGACTGCCGCTGCTGTTCGGCGAGCTGCCGCCAGAGGCCCGGCATCTGGTCGGCCGCACCCGCGAAGGCCCGCCAGTCGTGCGACGACTCTTCGCCGTCGATGATGCGATTGAGGAGGGTTTCGGTGTCGGGAGTCATCATGTGTATCTCGCCTTTGGACGGAGCGAGGAGCTTTCAGGTGGACACGCGCGAATCAGTTGGCGACGATTCTGTTCAGCGCAGAAATGGCGGAAACACCTGTATAAATCAGGCCGGTCTGGGGAGGCGGGCGATCATTTCCGTCGTTGCGACGCTGCTCGGAGCGGTGTCCGAGCGATGCCCTGCGGCAAGCTCACGAAGCATCCGACGTCCTCGAGTGATGCGGGTCTCGACGGTGGTTTCGGGCAACTCGAGCAGCGCCCCGATCTGCCTGTAGGTCATCTCCTGAAGCGACTTCAGAAGAAGAGGCTCGCGATACTCGAAGGGCAACTGTCGGGAGAGCTCGATGAGCAGGCGGGCGTCCTCCTGGGCCGGGGAGGTCTGAGGCGTTGCGGCGCCCCCGAGGGGCTGCGCCTGGCCGTGCAGCGGGAACTGATCGGCCGGTTCCTCGTGCCCGTGGTCATCGCCATCGGGCAGCCGGCTCATCCGGCGGATCTTCGCGCTCCGCGCCGCCGCGCGGGCCGCGTTCACCGCGACCACTCGCAGCCAGGCGCGGAATCCCGCTTCGTCACGGAGATCTCCAATTCGTGTGATCAGGGTCATGGCCACGTCCTGCATGAGATCCTCGAGCTCGACTTCGGCGGGCTTGTGGGCCAGAAGCACCACCGCCACCCAGCGGCGATGGAGTTCCCAGAGGGCCGTGAGCGCGGTGTGATCCCCGCCGCGGGCGCGGGCGACCAGTTCGGCCGAGGCTGTACTGGGATTGCCGTCCACGAGTGCGATCACCGTCCCTTCTGATGCGCCAGCAACCCGGTCCCGTCGGGTTCGGGCCGACCGACTCGGAATCCCCTCGATTCCGGGACATGACGCGGAGTGGTCGGTCTCGCCCGGGGCAATTGTCCCAATGACGGCGATCCCATTATCCTGCCGGAGTGCATCTCCAGAGGCCGTCGATCTTCGGGAACCTTGGCCCTTCGGGGAGCATTCCACATTCGCAGGGGCCATCCCTTCCTCCCGGGATCGTCCGAACCCGGTCATTCGGTGGATCTGATCGACTTCGACTGCGTTCCACACTCGTCGCAGCGCTGGTCATCGCCGCGTCCCTCGGCGCCTGCGCGAGCCCTCAGGGCAGCGGCGGCGGGGCGTCATCCTGGCCCTACCGGCCGCAGACCATGCGGATTCACCCGCTGACCCGCTTCACCCTGCCACGCAGCGGGAATGCCGCGAACGCGATGCCGACCCTCGATCTTCACATCCTGCTGCTCGACAGCGACGGCTTCGACACCCGCGGGGGGGGAGTGCTGCGCATCACCCTGGCCCAGAACCGAAGCGGCGCCTCCGAGCCGCTCCGTTGGGACATCGACCTGGGCGATCTGGCGGTGAACCGTCGCCACTTCGATGCGGTGACGCGAACCTATCGCATGCTCCTCAGCCTCGAGCAGCAGACGTTCGCGGCGAACACCGCCTTCACGCTCACCGCAGAGCTGCGCACCGACAGCGAGCGAAGGCTGGTCGACCGGTTCACTCTGTCCTCGCTCCCGAGGACTGCGCAGCCGTTGCCTGAGCCACAACCAGCGCCGCAGCCTGAGCCAGAGCCTCTCGGGACCGATCCCCCACCTCCGGTCCCGGCGCTGCTCGACTCCTGATCCACGCTGCGCTCAGCGCGGTTCGATGATCCCGAGCTGGCGGAACTTCTCGCGGTACTTCTCGTCGAGCCGGGTGTGGCGACTGCCGAGGTCGATGCGCCGCCCGTCGATGAAGGCGATCTCGATCTGCGTGGTCATCTCGAGGGGATCGCCTTCGATGTCGCCGGAGAGGGCGCTGCCGCGGGTGATGATGAGCGTCGCCGACTTGCCGACCTCGAGAGACCCGTGCGTGGCCTCGATCCCGAGCACCTTCGCGGCATTCAGGGTGATCGCTCGAATGCCCTCGTCACGCGGCAGTCCGTGGGCAACCGCCGTGGCCACGTGATGGGGGAGATTCCGCTCGTGAGCGGGACGATCGCCGGCGGCGATGGCCACGCGAACACCCGCTGCATGCAACCGGGCCGGCAGGGTGAAGGGTGTGTCGTAGCCGTCACTTCGGCGGGTGGGCAGCCGATGCGTGCCCATGACGATCACCGGGACATCCGCCTCGCGCAGGAGTGCCGCCACCTTGTCGGCCTCGGCCCCGCCGACGATGGTGAGACGAAGTCCCCGTCGCTTCGAGAACGTCAACGCGGCCTCGATCTGACCGACGCTCGAGGCCGACACGAAGAGAGGCTCTCGTCCCTCGAGGACCGGACGCATCGCCTCGAACCGAAGGTCGATTGGGCGAGTGGGATCCGCGTCGCGCTGGGCAAGTGCGGCCTTGGCGTCGTCGAAGAACCGCTCGATGGCCGCGTGATCCTCGGCGATCCGACGCATCTGGTCCTCGGCGGGCCGATCCAACCACGGGGCCGAGACCCACTCGGTGATCGGCCAGTTGAGAATGACGCCGTGGGCCGCGTCGATGGTGAGCGATTCGTTGGTCCATCCATCGAGCCGCGCAACCGATGGCCGTCCGGCGATCACGCCACCTTGAGGAAAGACGCCGGCAATGAGTATTCCGGCGGCCCGCGTGACCGGAAGCAGATCGCTGTCGGGATTCACTGCGGCAAGAGCCTGCACCTCCGGGCGAAACGACCCGTATTCGGCACGGTCGTCGGTCACCACCACCGCTTCGGTCTCGATGAGTCCGACCGTCGTGCAGACTGCAATCAGCCCTGGATAGACCGAACGACCCGCGGCGTCGATCACCTCGCACTGCTCCGGAAGCGCCGGCGGGTCGCCGGAACCGAGCGCAGTGATGCGCCCCTTCTCGAAGAGGAGATAGCCCCGCGGAATCGACTCGCTCGACACCGGGTGCAGGGCCGCGTTGATCAGCGCCACCGGCCGCTCCTGCGGCGGCGCCGGGATCTGCGCCGACTGGGCAATCGCGGGAGCGACGGTCACGAGCGCCGCCATCACGGCCAGTGCCGCAGTCGCGCGGCGTCGTCTCGACTCCAACTGGTTCATTGTCATGGCGCCTCTCCCATTCCGCAGTCGCTCGGCTGCACCTCCAGCGGATCGAGGCCGAGCCGGACGCGCTCGAGCATCGCGTCGATTCGGGCGGCATGGAGCCGCATGAGAAGGCTCGGTGGTCGCGGTGGTCCTCCGAGCGAGGGAGGTGTGGGCGACACCGGCTCCTCCTCCTCGCGCAGCCTCCGCTCCTCGCGGGCCAGGCGACGCGCCGCGGCGTTGGCATCGAGCACCCGCTCGATGAGCCGCGTGCGCTCACGGGCGATCCGCTCACGCTCCGCGCCATCGCTGGCGAGATCGAAGCGACGAACGCCATCGACCCAGGTCTGTTCGCACTTCGCGTACGCGCTCAGCGGATGCGCCGACCAGATGGCGAAGTCGGCGTCCTTCCCCGCTTCCAGCGATCCGGTGCGACCGTCGATTCGAAGCTGCTTCGCGGGGTTGATCGTGACGAACGCCAGAGCCTCCTCGGCCGACAGCCCTCCGTAGCGCATGGCCTTGGAGGCCTCGGTGTTCATGCGGCGGGCGAGTTCGGAGGAGTCGCTGTTGAAGGAGACCAGCACTCCGGCCCGATGCAGCAGCGCCCCGTTGAAGGGGATCGCATCCATCACCTCGACCTTGTAGGCCCACCAGTCGCTGAAACTGCTGGCGCCCGCGCCGTGGGAGGCGATCACTTCCGCGACCTTGTATCCCTCGAGGACGTGCTGGAGCGTGCCGATACGGAATCCGAACTCCTCGGCGAGTCGCAGCAGCATCAGGATCTCATCCTGCCGATAGCTGTGGCAGTGGACGAGGCGACGCCCTTCGAGGATCTCGACCAGCGTCTCCATCTCGAGATCGCGCCGCACCGGCATGCGCCGCTTCAGCTCGTCGGCCGAGAGCGCCTCACGCTCGGCGAGCTCGCGACGATAGTTTCGGGCCGCGTTGAACGCGTCGCGCAGGAACGCCGCGACGCCCATGCGGGTGTTGGGGTAGCGGGCCCGATCGCGGACCACGTTCTCGCCGAGTGCGAACTTGATGCCCGGCATCGCCCCCTCGATCGGATAGGCGCTGGCCGGTTCGCCCCAGCGCAGCTTGACGACCGAGTTCTGACCGCCGATGGGATTGGCCGAGCCGTGAAGCTGGTTGCAGGCCGTGAGGCCCCCGGCGAGCTGGCGGTAGAAGTTGATGTCGTCAGGATCGATGGCGTCGGCGATGCGCACTTCGGCGCTGTTGGTCTGACCGAACTCGTTCACTCCACCGCGCAGACCAGTGTGACTGTGGCAGTCGATCAGCCCTGGCGTCAGGTGCTTCCCCGCCGCATCGATCACCAGTTGATCGACCGCGGCGGGTGGTGCGTCACCGCCGCCGAGAGCGACGATTCGCCCGCCGCGCTGGTCCAGCCAGCCGCGTTCGATCGTGCCCTGCGGCCCCATCGTCCAGATGGTTGCATTGATGATGAGGGCATCGCGCTGCGTCGGCGGCTCAACGAAGCCGAACTCGCCCGAGGGGACCACGACGACATCGGAAACCCGCGCCTCCGGCGCCGGTCGCGGCGGCGAATCGAGCCCGGGACCATCGGTCGGTTCGATTGAAAAGGGCAGCCGACGATCGTCGAGCAGCACGGCTTCGCCACGGATGCGCCCTTCGAGGAGGAGCCCGGTGAAGCGCACCGGTCCGTCGTTGGGCGACTCGAAGCCCAGGAGCTCTCCCGGCACGGCGAAGCTGATCCGATCGCGGGTGAAGGTTGGACGCTGGGCGGTCACCGTGGCCGCAGGTGCCGGAGCGGCCTCAGTCGCGGCCCGGGCAATCAGAACCCGCGACTCCTCGGGGTCGACACGCAGCCGACGCGGCGGGAGCCCTTCGACGGTGAGGAGCGCATCGCCGACCAATGCGAAGCCGCGCGACGGCTTGACGTCGATTGGCCGACCGTCGATCCAGACTGCTCTGATGCGCGGCCGGCTGATGAAGAGCGGCCCCTCGACCATCAGGAGATTGGCGCTCTTGCCGGGAGCAATCGTGCCCATCACATCCTCGACTCCGAGGAGCCGCGCCGGAGTGGTGGTGAGTGCGGCCAACGCGGCATCTTCCGAGAGACCCTGCCAGATCGCCCGCTCGATCGCGGGCCAGAAGCCGCTTCGATCGGCGAGTCGATGGGTGGTGAGGGCCACGGTGGCCCCGGCCTCGAGGAGACGGCGCGGCCCCGCCGGCGCCTGCTCCCAGTCGGAGAGATCGCTGAGAGAAATCGCATCGGCGCGGCGCGGATCGGAGACGTCGGGAAGCGCGGGAAAGCGGACCGGCGCGATGATTGGAATGCCGGTGGCCGCAATCTCGCGTGCTCGACGAAACTCACGGCCGCTTCCAACGATTGCGCCGCGCAGGCCGAATTCGCCGAAGAGCGCCGCGGCGTTGAGAACGCCATGCTCGTCGTCGGCCTCGAAGACGACGGACTGCTGTGAGTGGACGAGCGGAGTCAGCGCGGCCAGCGCCGGGCTGCGACGCGGTGGCTCGTTGCCCTCGGGATGGAGTCGATAGATCAGCAGACTGTCGCGATGCCAGCGGGCATCGAGAAGCGTCTGACGAAAGAGGGCGATCGAGCCGATGAGAGACGTCGGATAGCCCGCGGGCTCGCCTCCGTACTCAAGAGCGAGGGCCATCGCACCATCGGTCACATACGCAGTCGACGGCGCGGCCCGATCGGTGAGCGGAAGAACCGCGCCACGTCCGCGGAAGATCCCGCGCTCGGGATAGAACGCGGCTGCGGTGAACCCCAGCGCTCGAAGCGACGAGAGGAGCTTCTCGTCGGGCGCCGGCCCGTCGGAGATGGCAACCTGCGGATGGACGCGGGCGTTCCAGTGACCCCCGCGCTGGGCCGCGAGATTGGCCTCGACTGTCGGGACGAAGACCGCAGCGTCGATCAGGCCCGGATAGACCGTGAGTCCCTTGCCTTCGACGATCGCCGCCCCGGCTGGCGGCGCAACACCGACGCCGACGGCCTCCACCACGCCGTCTCGGATGACGATGGTGGCCGCTTCGAGTCGAACACCGGGTTCCGGAATCACCGTCGCGCCGACGATGGCCCGGAGTCGCGACTCGCTAGGGCGCATGCCGTTGACGGGCGCCTCCTGGCCATGGGCCGGGCCAATGAAGACTGCGAGCGACGCGACCACGAGGACCAACAGTCTGACGAGGCTCGGGTGAGTGCATTCAGAGCGCATGCGCCGATGCTACCTGCGCGCACACAGCGACCACTCCCGCCGCTCCCTCACCGACCAGCGCTCGCGTCCCTCGCTGCCACCAGGTGGCATGTGCAAAAAGACCCGCGGGCGCCGTCAAGGAGTGTCGGCGCCCGCGAGGAGTGGATCGAGAAATGGTCTTGCGAAGTTCGGTCGCGAGTGATGGGCCGCGACGTCGCCAGATCGGGGACAGATCAGGGACGGTTCAGGGGCAGTCCAGGGCCAGATCAAAGGCAGTTCAGGCCTCGAGGGCCGCGTCGATCGCGCGCTCCAGAGCGATCTCGAATCGCGCCCTCAGGAACGCCTCGGGGTCGGCCGCAATCGCCGCCCGGATTGCCCCGATGCGCGATGCTCGTCCGCCGGGAATGCATCCGAAACCGTCCACGCCCGCGCCGCTGCCTGAGGCAAGCGGTCGGTCCGCGAAGAACGAGTCACCGAAGGAGGCAATGTCACACATGATTCACTTCTGGCTTCGCGTTGGGGTTCACGGCTGGGATCACTGCTGGGGTCTGGTCCGGGCGAGGCCGCGGCGAGCGCACGACGGCGGCTCGAGACGGACACGAACGGACGAGTGGGCGCTGAGGGTGTCGGCAGCCACCACACGGGTGACCTCATGGGCTGGTGTAGTATCGTCGCGACGACCACCGTCCCTTGAGGAACTTGAAGCGGCTTCGGACAAGAGTTCGCAGATTGCGAGCAAGTGTCGAGTGTCATTATGGTTATGAGTCTTCGACAACTCCTGCCGTTGATCGCGGCCATCCTTCTTGGAGGCTTCGGCTGCGAGAATCAACCCGGCGGGGCGAAGGCCGTCGACCTTCCACCCAAGCGGGCTGCCGATCCGGCGGGCGAGCGTCCATCCACCCCGAGCCGCAGCGATCCCCGCGGGCGTCGGGAGCCGACCGCCGGGCCGCGGCCGGGCAGCACTCCGGGGGTGACCGGGGTGGCCACTCCACGGGCCATCGATCAGCAGGGACCGCCCTGGGCGATCGTGCTCGGGACCTTCTCCGGCGAGGACCACGAGACTGCCGCGCGGGACGCCTGCGAGAAGCTCGGGGAGCGAATCCCGGAGCTGCGCGGTGCGGTGGTGAAGAGCACTCCGCGCGGATCCATGATCCTCTGGGGCAGCTATGCGGGCCCTGAGGACCCCGCAGCTCGCAAGGAAGTCGAGCGGATGAAGGCCTACGAGTACAAGGGGGCGCGTCCGTTCGCATCCGCGATGCTGGTCCGTCCCGAGGTGACGCGCAAGCCACCCAGCGGTCCCAACGACCTGCGCAATCTTCGACGTCGCTTCCCGAAGACCGATCCGCTCTACACCCTCCAGGTCGCAGCCTGGGCCGACTTCGACGGCACCAAGAAGCTCGAGGAGATCCGCCGCAGCGCCGAGGCCCACGCGGCCCAGCTTCGGGCCAAGGGCTACGAGGCCTGGTTCAATCACGACGACGATCTCAAGATGAGCGTGGTGACCGTCGGGGCTTTCGGCAACGACGCCTACGACCCCAGGAGCACGCTCTACAGCCGCGAGGTCAGCGACGTCCTCAAGAAGTTTCCGCAGCATCTGGTCAACGGCGAACCGCTCTTGATCCGCACCGACCCGAAGAACCCGCGAAGCGCGGAGTTCCCGCAGCAGGCCTATCTCGTGCAGGTGCCGAGGTAGCGTGGGCGACGCCTCTCCCATCATCGGCCACGCCGCAGCGCTCGATCGACTGCGCGAGGGTCTCCGTCGCAACCGTCTCCAGCACGCGTGGATCTTCCACGGGCCTCAGGGCGTGGGCAAGAGCACCGTCGCCCTCGAACTCGCCCGGCTGCTGCTCGACCCGGAGACCACTCCGGTCGACATCGATCGCTTCGCTGCGCCGCGCGAGAGCGAGACGGCGCGACTCATCGCCGGGCAGCTCCACCCTGATCTGCACGTGATCCGCAGGGAACTTGCGATGCGCTCTCGAAGTCGCGAGCTCCGCCGCAAGAAGCTGACCAACCTCCCAATCGATCTGCTCCGCGAGTACGTGATCGGCGGCCACATCGAGGGCGTCGGTCAGATCGACGGACCCGCGTATCTCACCGCGGTGCGCGGGCACGGCAAGGTCTTCATCATCGAGGAAGCCGAGCTGATCGAACGTGGCGGTCAGAACGCGCTTCTCAAGTGCCTCGAGGAACCCCCGCCGCGGACCTGGTTCATTCTGGTGACGGCCCGCGAGCACGAACTGCTTCCGACGATTCACAGTCGATGCCAGCGCCTGGCCTTCACTCCCCTCGCCCCGCTCGAGTTCGACACCTGGCTCTCGCGCTCGTCGGTTGCCCTCGGCGGCGCGGAGGGCGACTGGCTGCGCCGTCTCGCCGGGGGTGCGCCGGGTGTGGCGACGTTTGCAGCGGCTCATGATCTGGCCTCGTGGCATCGCGAACTCGCCCCGCAGATTGCAAACCTGGCTGCGGGACAGTTCAGCGCCGGCCTTCCCGACACCATGTTCACCATGGTCGAGTCACTTGCCGAAGCGCTCGTCAAGGAGCGCGTGAACGCGGCGAAGGCGGCCGGCGACTCTGCTCGCGCCGCCCAGGAGGCCGAGGAGTCCGACGATGACGGCGACGACGACGTCGCCCCGGAAGCCGGCGGCGGCGGCAAGGTTCAGGCGAGCAAGCAGTCGGCCAAGGACGATGCCCTGCGCTGGATGGTGGCGGTCCTCGGGGACGAGATCCGACATCGTCTGCGACACGCGGTGACCTCGGGCGGCTCCCCCGCTCCGTGGCTTCACCAGTTGTCGCTCCTGAACGGACTTGAACGGCAGGCCGAAGCCAATCTCAACCTGCGACACATCCTCGCCGACTTCGTGGCCATGGCCTCCGCCGGACCCGAAGCCTCGATCCTGTCGGAGGCGATGTCGTGACCTCGCCCAGGATCGCCAGCGGATCGGCGGCGAGTTCTCCTCCACTTGAGATCGAGCGCTCGTTTCTCCTGCGAGGCATGCCGGTCCTTCCGCGCATGCCGTGCATGCCGCCGCAGGCCATCGAGCGACTCTGGTTCACGCAGGGCTATCTCCCGCTGCGCGGCGACGGCGTCGTCCGACCGGCGGCTGCGGGTGATGCGGCGCAAGCGGCGACACCGATTCTCGAGGGGCGTCTTCGCCGCATCGAGCGGGCCGACGGCACCGTTGAGCATCGACACACGGTGAAGACCGGGGTCGGTCTGGTGCGCACGGAAGTCGAACGAGCAATCGACTCCGCCGAGTTCGACGCCGCCTGGCCCGCAACCGCAGGGCGGCGCCTCTCGAAGACCCGCTTTCGAGTGCGGGAAGGCGAGTTCACGTGGGAGATCGATCGCTTCGACGGATTCGATCTCGTCCTCGCCGAGGTCGAGCTGCCCGATCCCGCAGCGGTTGCCCTGCCGCCCGCGTGGCTTGCCCCGTGGCTGTCTCTTATACACATCTCCGAGCCCACGAGACTAAGGCGAATCTCGTATGCCGTCTTCTGCTTGAAA